>Ga0247777_1000028_pt1 | contig 111807 bp, 85 predicted proteins | sample UWRJL154409C5_FD_179937 | JGI IMG/M metagenome (GOLD analysis project Ga0247777, IMG submission 179937) | Plant litter microbial communities from Arlington Agricultural Research Station in Wisconsin, United States - UWRJ-L154-409C-5 | ecosystem: Environmental > Terrestrial > Plant litter >... | reverse complement strand
ACGGCGATCCTGGCTGGCTCGTCCTTGGACGCGGCTACGAAAAGCTCCTCTATATGGAGCTCGGCTTCATGCTCGCCGAAACTGGCCGGAAGATGTGATCAATCATAAGTGGCGTTTTGGCGGTTAAACGCGGGGAGCGTTCAGAGTGCTCTGGGTGTCGAGAGCGAGATCCTACCGGCGCGAGTTGCGGCGGCGTCGAGAACGCTGACGCGCTGAGAGGTGCGATGCGGGATCGCGATCGCCCACTCTCGAGGGCGATCTGCGGGTCATTCGAATTCGAGGCGCCAGCGCACGTCTGCGCCCAGGTTGCCCAGTGTCGAGCTCGAGATGTCGTTTACGTTGTCGTACGAGCCTTCCACGCTCACACGCGGGCTCAATTGCCACTCGATGTTGGAGCGCACCTCGCGTGAGTCGGCGACGCCGCTGGTGACGTTGGCGCGGATGCGTTTCGAGAGCCGTTTGCCGATCGTGACCGTGGGCTCGGTGCGGCCGGTGCGCGAGGAATAGGCGCTGCCGAAGCGGAAATCGTCGATTAGGGGTACGGCGTCGGTGACCGCGCGATCGGCGCCGCTGAGCGAGCCGAGCGCTTCGAGGGCAACGCTTCCGCCGACGCTCGCGGATTGCGCTTGATCGAGCTCGGCGCGCGTGAGGCCGACCGTGAGCAGCAAGAAGATGTCGTCTTGGGCGAGGGCGGGATCGCTGGTTAGGTCGACTTTGAGTTTGTCCGCGTTGCCGTGCGCGTGCAATTGGATGCGCCAGCGGCCACCTTGAGACGTCGGCGCGGTCGAACCGCCGCTGGTGCTCGTGCCGGACGATGCAGCGGTGGTGTTGTTCGTCTGATAGCGCCGATACTCGGTGACCGCGGTGACGTCGACTTCGGGAGCGATGCGCGTCAGATCGTCGAAGCGCACGCGGCCTTGGGTGACCTCGAATTCGCTGCGGCGGAGGAAGATTTTGCCGCGTGGGTGCAGCGTCACTGCGCCGCGCAGACCGAAGCGACCATTCGTACCGGCCAAGAGCAGCCCTTCGTCGGCCACGTCGAGCTCGGCGTCGATCAGGTTGTTTTGTAGCTTCATCGCCTTCTGCGAGCGCAGGCGGACCTCGAACTGCACGACGTCGTCGGCGGGGTCGTAGGTGTTCACCTCCGTGCGTTTGCCGCGCTGCGCGAGCGAGGAAATGTCGGCCGTCATGATCACGGGCCGGGTGTAGTCGAACGAGCGCAAATTCACGTCGCCAGTGACGCGAGGCAGCTCGTGTTCAGCGGCGCTGTCCGCCTGCTTGAAGGTGACGTTCAAATCGGCGTCGGCCATGGCACGAATGCCGTCGTTCATCGGTAGCGATAGCTCGCGCGCGGTGATCGCAAAGCGGGCTGCGCCCAGGTTCGTGCCCAAGAGCGGCGCGCCACCGCTCACTTGCAGCGTACCTGAACCCATTTTGGCGGAGGCCTTTTCGATGCGAAGCTCGTTCCCCGCGATGCGCACGGCGACCTCGATGTCCGAGACGGGCAACGGCAAACCGCGAATCGAGAGTTCGCCGTGCTCGAGATCGAACCCGCCGGCAAAGCGCGGCGCAAATAGCGGGCCTTTTACCTCGAGTTGGCCGGAGAGCACGCCTTCGGCGCGCTCCGCCCGCGGGATCACGCCCAGCAAGCTGGCCAGCTGCATCGGGCGCAAGGTGAGCTTGCCGTCGATCTGCGGGAACGTGGAGACGTTGCTGATCGTGCCCTGGGCGTCGAACGTGACGCGTTGGCCGCGCGGCGTGGTCGCCGTGAAGCCGATGCCGGGTAGCGCGAAGCGGCCGTTCTCGAACACGATCGGGCGCGAGCCGGACGCCAACTCGACGTGATAACCCTTGCGGTTGATGCTCCAATCCGTCAGCGAGAGCTCGACGCGCGACTGGAGCGGAGTCAGCATGTGGATCTCGCCGAGCGAGAGCTTGCCGCTCAACTTGCCGTCGAGGCGCGTCTCCGAGTCGCCCAGGGTCGCCGAGAGCTCGGCCAGCACGCCCAGATCCAAACCCGTGAAATCGATGTCACCCTTCACGATCTTGCCGCGCTGCCGGGTCACCGAAAGATCCTCGAAGGCGATCTGGCCGCCGAACAGCTCGCCGCGAGCGTGAAATACGCCGCTATTTTGGTCAGAGTCGTACTCCGCGCGGTCCATCGGCGCGCCGATCGGTCTGCCACAGCGAGTCGTGCCGATCACCTTTTGCGGATGCACGACGGGCACCAGGCGCAGGTCGAACTTGGAGGCCGGCAGGGTGGCGCGGCCAACGCGCAACGGGGTGATGCGGCCACTGGCGTCGAGCGTGAGCGCGTCCAAGGTACCGCCCACCTCCGCGGTGGCGCTGATCTGCCCCTCCGCGCCGCGCAGCAGCGTGGGTAACGCATTCAGGTGCGAGAGCGGCACCGCGCTGCCCACGAAGTGGCCGTACACCTGCGCGCCCTGACGAAGCCCGAACGAGCCGACGATGGTGCCCGCGCCCTTCCGCAGAGTCATGCTCGGCACGCTGAGATCGACGCCCTGGTAGGTGGCATCGCGGTCGCTCCAGCGGAAGTCGAACTCCGCGTTGCCGGAGTCGTAGCGCTCGTCGAACAGATCGAGCGCGCTGAGGCGCGCGCTGCCGGCGACCCGCAAATTGCCGCCTCCACAGCGGTCTTCGGGCCCGCCGAGCACGTAGTGCACGGTGGCATCGAGCGCGGCTTGCCCGGCGATGTCGTCGAAGCGCGGGTCGGTCTCGAAGTGCCACATGTGGAAGAAATCCCGCAGATCGAAGTTCGGGCTCTTCACGTGCGCATCGGTGACGATCGGCGCAGGGCCGTCGAAGTTCAAGCGCCCACTCGGTACCGAGTAGTCGCTCTTGCCCTTGTGCGCTTGCACGTCGAACAGATCGAGCACGAGCGGCACGAAGCGCACCCGCGCGCTGTTGATGTCACCAAAGGGGAAGCCGCCGAAGACGAAGTTCTGCACCTTCAGATTGCCGGTGAGCACCACCGCGGGCGGCACGCCGGTCATGTCGACGTCGAGCTCGGCCTTGCCCGAGACCGGGATGCCCACGATCGGGCTCACGTCCGCCAAATCGAGGCGGGCGCCTTTGGGCACCGACATTTTCACGGCCGCATCCACGAACGAGATCGACACCATCTTGACGAAGATCGAGCTCTGTCCGAAATCCGTATGGGTATCGTAGATATCGAAGGAGGTCGGTCGCACGCCGATATGCCCACGAACGAGCGCGGATTTGACGCCGATCATCCGCTTGCGATTCGGATTGCGGAACGACAGATCCGTCACTTCGAAGTTGCGTGTGTCGGCGTACACCTCGGCGTCGATCTTGAGCGGGGTGATCGTGCCGGTGATCTTGCTCACGCGCAGCTCGTTGAACTCCCACTTGATCAAGGTGTCGTTGGTGACGCCCAAATCACGCATCAACCCCTCGAAGTCCATGCTCTTGCTGTCGACGCGCTCCGCGCTCAAAACCACGCCCGGCGCAAAGGGCTCGATGCGCGCGTTCTTCAGCACCACGTCACCGTCGGCGAACGCCATCTGATAGCGCGGGATGTTGATCACGTCGCCCGCGACCGCGATGTCGACATCGAGCGTCTTGGCCAACTTGAAGTGCTCGAACTCGACCCCCGTGCCCGTCAACTTACCGCGCACTTCAGGGAGCTTGTGCCGTCCGTCGTAGCGCACGTCACCCGCGAAATTGGCCACGCCTTTGAGCGGGCCCGCGCGCACGAAGCGGTTGACGATGGGCAGCGGCGCGCGCAGCAGCACATGCCCGTCAATCAGCGGCATTTCGCCCTTGCGCAAGCCCACCCGCAGCTGAGAGAGCCGCAGCATGACGCGGCCTGGGTCGTCTTCGCGCAGGTTGTCACAGCTCGGCAGGGTGCCGTGCGCGGGATCGAGATCCGCGCCGCCGAGCGCGGAGAAGCGCCGCACCAAGATGTCGTCCGGTTCGTAGCGGACGCGCAACTCGAGGCGACACAGCGTGTCTTCGTCGGTAGCCATCGTGCCCGGCGGTGGTGGCGGTACGCCGCGTACCACGCGCTCACGCCAGACGCGGGTGCCGCTCGAGCGCAGCGCGATCTCGAAGTTTGGACCTTGCTCGGCAAACACGTCCAGATCGACGGCGCCGGTATCGACGTGCACGCCGTCGATGTCGAGTACGAAGCGGCCATCGCCCACCGAGAGCGAGGTGAACGGCGCTTGCTTGGACGGGGCGCGCTTCTTCTTCGACGGCTCCGGCAAGCGGTAGCTCAGATTTTGAAGCTTGCCGTTCTTGATGATCAAGCGCGCCTTGGGCTGATCGACTTCGACGTCACCCGCGTCGAGCCGACCCGACAAGAGCGAGAAGATGCGCGGCGTGACCGCTACCCGTGCCACCTCGAGGGCGGGGGTGCCGCCATCGGAAGCCGGCACCACGAGCTGGCTGACCGTGACCCGCAGCGGCAGGAGTTTCAGCTCCACTCGAAAGCTGGCCGTCAGGCCCAACTGCTCCTTCAGGATGCGCGTGGTCTCGCCTGCCGCCCAATTCTCGACCGTGGCGGAAGAGAGAAAGAAGCCCAAAACCAGCGGTAACGCCCCGAACAACGCGAACAGGGCGCACACCACGCGCGCCAAAATCCGCCCGAAATCGCGATTTCGGGTGGGTAGCGCGAGGACGAGCCGACCCTGAGCCATGACTGGTGAAGCCTATCGCGGGCCCAGCAATTGGGCTCGTTTTGCGCGTCTGCGCTAACATTTCCTCACAAAAGTGCGGAAAATTAAGCTCCCCCTGGCGCATGCTAAAGTCAGATTGTTCTTGCGCTCGCGAGCTTCCCGAATACAAAGAGGCTCCTTTTCTGGCCGAGGAACCGATGTCGCACGAGTCCGTTGCCCCTGTCGCTGACCCCGCGCGCGCGATCCACGCGCTGGAACGCGCCGTCGTTTGTGCAGAGCGCGGCGAGGCAGACCGGCCCGTGGTCCTGCTCAACCCTGGCGATCTCGCCGCCCTGAGCCCTGCCGACATCCGCCCTCACCTCGACCGCGTGATGATGGGCGAGTTCGCGGGGGATGGCCTGGACTCCCTGCTCGTCACCGGTGCGCTCGACTCGCTCTTGCCCGAGATCAAAGCCTTGGTCGGTTTCGGCGACGGTGAATGGCGTCACAAGGACGTGTGGAAGCACACCAAGCAAGTCGTGACCCAAAGCGTGCAACGCATCGAAGTGCGTTACTCGGCCTTGTTCCACGACATCGGCAAGGTGCGCACGCGGTCGATCTCGCCCAGCGGCGAAGTGCACTTCTTCGGTCACGCCGAAGTCGGCGCGCGCATGTTCGACAAGCTCGAGCGTCGCGAGCGGCTGTTCTCCGGCGAACCCTCGCTGCGCGATGAAGTGCGCTTCCTCGTGCTGCACCATTTGCGCGCGAGCCAATACGACGGCAAATGGACGGACAGCGCCGTTCGCCGCTTCGCCAAAGAAATCGGCCCCTATCTCGAAGATTTGCTGTGTTTGTCGCGCGCCGACATCACCACCAAGCGCCCCGAAAAGAAGCGCCGCGGCATCGCCCAAATCGACGAGCTGGGTGAACGCATCTCGACCCTCGCCGCGGAAGACGCCGTTCAGCCGCTCTTGCCCACCGGCGTCGGCAACGAAATCATGGTCGCCTTCAAGCTCCCGCCCTCGCGCCTCATCGGCGAGATCAAGCGCGCCCTCGAAGCGGCGGTCGACTCAGGCGAAATCGAAGGCCGCTTGGAATCATCGGCCTACGTCGAGTTCGTCGGCCAAAACAAAGCCCGCTTCGGCCTCCCTGATTAGGGGGCGATCGCGCCCCCGCATCGCACCTCACAGCGCGGCTCTATTCCCGCCTCATCACTCCGGACACGTTGCGCGTCACTATCCGGACTTTGCTCGGACTTTGCTCACCAAAGAGCACCCAGAACGCTATCCGAAAGGTCGCCAAGGGGGCCAAGATCGCCAAGTCCCCAGGGCGACGCAGCACAGCGGAATGCACCTCAGAATGCTCAGAAATTTTTGGGTTCGCAGAGGGCGTCGAGGCGACACTTTGTAGACGGTGCGGACGGCGCCCGGATTTGAAACGCCAAAACGCCATAACGCCATAGGAGGGGAGAAGAGAATTTTGGCTCGGCCTAGGGGTGCCGTCGGCGTCTTTGAAAAAACAGGTGCGACAGAGTGCGGATGCCCTGCATAGCATCTTCACGTCGCTACGCGAGTCGGGCGCCACACGGTGTGGATGCCCGGCATGACATCTTCACGTCGCTACGTGAGCTATTTGACGCGCAACGACGCAAAGGGAAAACCCCAATCCCTCTTCTGGCGTTTTGGCGTTTTGGCGTTTCTCATGGTTCTACACAACTGGCGAGCACGAAGCTTTGCGATGCAATGAGAGCTGCAGACGAGCCCGCACTGCGCCGTGCCGCCAGCCGAGCTGCAGAAGTGGTCAACGCGCGTTGGCACCAGAGACTGACGAGCTTTGCGATCCCCGACGGGAGCTGCGCGGAACTGCATGCCGCCTGGATTGTGCCGTTGGGCTCTACGTCACCGTGCTCGAGGCTTGGGGGCGATTCCGAGCGGCGATCTTGGCCGCCAAGTGCATGGCCCCGAAGCAGTTTCTCGCGTGCAAGAGGTTATGAGCCTTACATAGCAGGCGCAGGTTCGAAGTGTCGGTCGCGCCGAATCTGGCAAAGGGTTTCACGTGGTCAAATTCGAGCAACGCCGTCGCGTTGCAGCGCCGGCCATCGCGCGAGACGAACGCGCACTGACCGCCATCTCGAGCATGGATTTCGCGCCGCACCTGTGCGCAAACGTGGCGCGTGCGCTTTTCGAGTTGTCTAGGACGCACCGCGCGAGTTCGCGCTTCGAATGTGCGAGGCGGGGCCGACACTCCACCTGGTGGAGACGCCGGTTCCGCGCCGGTTGCTGGCTTTGCTTCAGAGCGAGCCCGACGCGGACGCGCCCCTATGCCGAAGTGTCGCTTCTCCTCCAGTTTGACGAAGCTCGCCAACACCAGCTTCATCAAACCTGCAAGATCGCCGTTCGAGAGCCGGTGACTGGCGAGCGCACGTGCGCGCTCGATCAGCTCGCGTAGCTCCACGTCGGCGGTGAAATGCACGCCAAAGCGCTCGGCGGAAAGAGGCTCGAGTTCACGGCCACGCGGACGAGGGCGTGCGTCGAGAGCTCGAACCGGGACGCCTGGCGGCGCGGGATTCGTCGCAACACCGGCGATCTCCGGATCAGCAGGTCGCACGCTCGACGCTCCAACGCTTGGGGCATGGCCCGGCGCGTCGAGGAAGCGAGGCGCTTGCAACGGCTGCGAAACGGCCTCGACCTGCACGTGACGAGGCGGCGGCAGCCGGCGAATCTGTTCGCGTACGTCGGGCCGCGGAAACCGCGCCGCGAGCAGTTGCTCGATTTGCCGCCGCGTCTTGCCGCTGCATGCCTCGAACAGCTCCGCCGCGTTCGTATCGTTCAAGAGCGGTGCAAGCGCGCACAACGCACACAGGTGCAGCTCGCCGCGAGCAATGCGCTCGAATGCTTCGGGGAATCGTCGACACACACGCGCCGCCGCTACTCGCCGGCCAGCGCTGCCTTCGCTCATGCCCAAAGCTTCGACGCAATAGGCAAACAGGGACGGAAAACCGAGTTCCAAATGCAGCGAGCGCAGCTCGAGCTCCACCAGGTGCGCAAGCACCCCTGCACTCAGCGCATTGCTCTGCCGAATCAACTCCGACAACCCAGCCAAGAGTTCTGAGTTCCCCAACTCTACCAATCGATGATGATTCCCCATCTCTCTCGTCTAACACGCGATATTTCAAGCCTCACATGGGCACCGCGATGCTCGTTTCAGCGGCAAAACGGCTGCGAACGCGATCGCGCGCACGAAGCGCACGCCTGACGAGACTTCGTGCAAGCAAGAAGGCGAATTCAAGGCACACCCATCAGCGGTGCGAGTCGACGCCTGAAACCTGTCCACCAAAATCGTCACCTCAACCGTTGAATCCCAAGGGCGGACCGAACAAGTAATGCGCTCGTCTCCGTTCGCGTCGCTTCCAACCTCGTCCCACGCTTACACGAAGCGCTTGTGGGGGCCGCACCACGCGCTTCCTGATCCGGAGGGGGGCAAGGCGTCGACACGTTCCCCGTCGAGCAACATCCCTCGGCGGCGCTCCACGAAGACCTCGTTGCCGCCGAGCCTCGCGCAACTGCGTTCAGACTGCTCCACCTGGCGAACTACTCGGCTGTCGCGTCGTGCCCGTTCCAAACTGGAGAACCAGACCGATGGGCCCGCACGATCTGTAGATTCATCAGTGGCGTTTTGGCGGTTGACTCTCCCAGCGCCGGAGCGCGGCGCCGTCTACGCCGCTGCCAGCGGGGGTCGTACGCGTGCTTGAAATCGCAATAAAATCGCTGCGCAGGGCCAAACCCCACATTCCATTGGGTGCTTTGGTGTGGAGCGGTGTCGATCAGCCGAGCTCAGCTCTTGGCGATCTTGGCCCCTTGGCGATCTTGGCGGCCCTCTCGAAGGCGCCCCGCGTGCCTGGGGTGGCCGGACCCGGCATTGGCTTCGTCAGCTCGGGCCGAGCTTGGGCGACAACATGGGCGCGGAGTGAGGTGCGCTGCTGGATCGCGAGCGCCCCCTCTCGAAACGCGCAGAGCCGAGTTCAGCCGCCTTCGTATTCGCAGCGGGCGTCGCAGGTTTCGTGGACGATCACGCGGGTGAGCTCGGGCAGGGTGGGCTTGATGCGGTGCCACAGCCAATGAGCGAGGATTTCGCTAGTGGGATTTTCTAGACCCGGCACGTCGTTCAAATAGTTGTGATCGAGCTGGTTGTGCAACGGCTGCCAGAGGTCGTCGAGCCGGCTGTAGTCAATCAAGAAGCCGGTATCGGGGTTCACCTCGCCCTCCACGGCCAGCTCGATTTTGAAGCTGTGCCCGTGCAAGCGCGCGCATTTGTGGCCCTCGGGCACGCGCGGCAAACGGTGAGCGGCTTCGAAACGCAGTTCTTTGATCAGTCGGACTTTCACGGGCCGGACTTTAGCACGCAAAACGAGTTTGTTTAGCGTTCCGTCGCCGGGACCGTGGGCTACTGCGTAGGCGTGATCTCGCCGCAGATGCTGGCGAAGGGTCCTTCGGCCTTGTGATCGCGGAACTCCACACCACATTGCAGCGGATCGTCGAAGCTGTGGGCGAGATCGATGGTCAGCGCCGCGTTCCACTCTCGTCCGCCATCGATGCGCGCGCGGATTGCGCCGCTGGGGTCGATGAACCAAGTCTCCGGGTAGAGCTTGGTGCCGAACGTGTCGCGCACGATCTTGAATTCGGGGTCGATCATCACCACGAAGGGAGGCTCGGCGCCGCCCAACACGGACTTCATGGTTTCGCGCGCGTCGTCCAGACTTTCGTCGGTCGAGACGGTGAGCAGTACGATGTCCGGATGGGGAGCGATCGCCTTGGCGAGTGAGGCGAGCGACGGCATCTCTTCAAGACAGGGGCGGCAGGTCTTGGTCCAGAAGTTCAAGATCACGGTCTTGCCGCGGTAGCTCGAGAGGCGCGCGGTGCCGCCGCCGAGTTTGGGCAGCTCGAAATCCGGCGCTTGGCGATTGCGCGCCGCGTAATCGGGACGCATCGCGCACAGCGGCGTGCAGGCGCGGCGCGTTTCTCCGTCACGGGCGGTGGAGACGAACGAGTACACGCCCAGCGCGGCCAGACCAATACAGGTAAACTGAGCAATTTTCGCGAACAACAAGGCGCGCGGAGCCTAGCACCACCGAAGGCAGGCGGGCACGCACAGGGCTTGCTCCAGCCAGAAATTCAGGCAAAGACTCGCCCGCGCTTCGCTGGGCCCTGCCTACGCGCAGCTCGTGCCTCGCTCAACCCCCCCCCAGACCCATGGATCGCCTCGAGAAACGGCTGCTCGCCGAAGTGGCTCGCGCCAGCCACGATTTTCGGCTGATCGAACCGGGCGATCGCATCATGGTCGCGGTCAGCGGCGGCAAAGATTCGCACGCGCTCTTGTACTTGCTGCGTCAGATCCAACGCCGGGCGCCGTTCGAATTTTCGCTATTCGCACTGAACGTGGACCAGGGGCACCCCGGCTTCCCGAATCGGACCTTGCCCGAGTACTTCGAGCGCGAGGGCTACGAGTACAAGATCATCACCGAAGATACTTACTCGGTAGTCAAAGAGAAGATCCCCGAGGGTAAGACCTTCTGCTCGCTGTGTTCGCGTTTGCGGCGCGGGATTTTGTACACCCAGGCCGTAGAGCTCGGCGCGACCAAGATCGCCCTCGGGCATCACCGCGACGACGTGATCGAGACCCTGATGTTGAACTTGCTCTACTCGGGGCAACTGAAGGCGATGCCCGCGCGCTTGCGCTCGGACGACGGCCGCAACGTCGTGATTCGGCCGATGGTCTATCTGAGCGAAGAAGAGCTGACCGAGTTCGCGGCGCTCAAAGAATTTCCGATCATCCCCTGTGATTTGTGCGGCTCGCAGGAGAACCTGCAGCGCAAACAGATCAAGAATCTGCTCAACGATCTGAACGCCAAGAACCCGAAGGTGCGCGCCAACGTGTTCGCGGCCTTGGGCAATGTCCGCCCGTCGCACTTGTTCGACGTCGCGTTGCGCTCCGCCCTCGGTGTCGTCGAAGCCGACGAGACGCCGGAGGTCGGCGCGCCCTCGAATTCTGCGCGGGAGCCTGCGCCGGTCGTGCCGTTGTCGGCATTGTTTCGTACGCGCTAACCGCTCGCACCCGGCTGCGCCACCGCGCGTGGTTTCGCTGCTGCCAAGGAGCGCGATTTCTCGTAAGCTGCGCATAGGGTTCAGAGCATGAAATTGCTGCGCGGCTTGGGCTGTATCGGGTTGGGGGTTGGGTTCTTGGGAGCGCCGTCGCTCGCTGCGGCAGAGCCCGCTGCGCGGCCGGCGGAGAAGACAACCGCGGACCTGCCGCCGCTCACCCTCGCGCCTCGAGCCACGCCGCCGCTCCATTGGCGCGTGGATCTGGCGCGCCTGGCACGGGATCTCGTGCGCGGCACGAACGTGACGTTCGACTCACTCGACGTCGTGGCCAGCACGACCAATGCCGGAATGACCGCGAACCTGCCGGTGGCTGCCGCGAGCAGCATCGATTTCACCCGCTACGCGATGATCTGGAGAACTCCGAACGCGGCGACCTTGAAACGCGGCCCGGCGGCGGCGCCGCTGAACGCGCGCGGTTGGTTCAAACTCGACGGCATCGCCTGCGCCGTCAATGAGCGCAGCGCCGGGCCCGCGCTCGAGATCTGTGGCCCAGACGACTCGATTCTAGCCTACGCCGACACTCTCGCCGAGTCGACGGGACCGCTGCCGACAGAGGACGTGTTGGAGCTCGATCTGAATCCGCACGTCGTCTGGCGCGAGTCACTCGAGGGCTTGCGCGGGAGCGTACCAGATCGCATCGATAGCTTCGTTCACTCGCCGGGCCTGACGGGGAGCCTCCCGCTTCGGCAGGGTTTGGCAGACCTCAGCTACTCGTTCATCACGCGCCTGGTCGATGCGGTGGTCGACCTGAAGCGTGTGCGGGTCAACGTGGCGATCGATGCAAAAGGAGGGCACTATCGTTCTACGCTTCAACCGAGCCCAGGAAGCCTCCTCGAGAAGTCGCTAGTCGGTGCGCGGGCCAAGCCCGCACCGTCGATTTTCTGGCAACTCTCCGACAGTCTCGAATCAGCCTGGTTCGGCAGCTCGACGCTACTCGTGCCGTTCGCCACACCCAGCGAACGGAGCCTCGCGTTTTTGGCAGCGGTGCATCACTTGCCAGCCCAAGAGCCCGGCCCCGCCAGTAAGTTCGTAGACGCTGCCGGTGCCGTGGCCAGCGCGTGCGTCGTCCCGGATCGCACATTCTTGAGAGTGAGCGGCCTGGTGCAGCCGGCTCCCCCCAAAGCGGATGCCAAAGGCGCGAAGAGCTCGGCAGTGTTCGTACCCCCGCCGCCCGCCAGCGAAGAGCGGCATTGGTCGATCGCGCTGGAAGATCCAAAGGCAACCTGCTCGACCAGCCTGGTTGCCTTCGCCAAGCTGTATGCAGGATTGCCGACAGACGTGAGCTCGACGAGCACGTTCGAACTCGTGAAGCCTGGCAAGGGGGTGCCTCCAGCCTTCTTGATCGCTCGCATCGGCGCGGGCAAAGAGCAGCATTACCTCGCGCTCTCCAACCGATCCGGATTCAGCTGGCTCACTTGGGCAGATACGTTGCCGGGGCTCGGCGCGGGGCTCCAAGCATTGAGCGCGCCGCCCACGCATCGCCTCACGCCCAGCGCGGAGCTCACCGGCTTGGCAAAAACCGCCGTACTTTTGGGCGGTTTCGCGAGTCGGGTCGGGATACCAGGGATCACCGAGGGCACAGACGATGAGCTCTCTCGCGCCTCGCTGTGGCTGGCCCAGGACGGCCCGAGTTGGACCATCGCCGGCACAGTCGATCCACGCACCGTGCGCCAAACCGCGACCCAGTACTTGAGCAACATGTGGGGCGTCCCCAATTGGTCGAAGCTCAGCGAAGAGCGCCGCAACGCGCTTTCGCGGTTCCTCGATTCCAACTGTCGGCTAGGAAACGGCAAAGCCTGCAACACGCTCGGCGTGCGCTACGCGGATGGCAACGACTTGCAGAAGGACCTCGACCGAGCTCACGAGTATCTCGGGCTCGGCTGCGCGGCAGGTGAAGGCATCGCCTGCATCAACTCCGCGTTTTACGGAGCATCGCCGACCGAGCAAATGTCGGTTGCTCGACGGGGCTGCGAACTAAAATCGCCGCTGAGCTGCGCCTGGTACGGAAAATGGTTGCTCGAGTCGCACTCGCTCGACGACCACCCCAAGGGCATTCAGAACCTCGAATTTGCCTGTAATGGGGGTAGCGGGCTGGGCTGCTGGCAACTCGGAGAAGCCTACGAAGAGGGTCTCGGCGTATCGAAGGACGAAGCAAAGGCGGTCGAGCTGCAGACGCGTTCGTGCACCTATCGCTTTGCCGCAGGTTGCATCGCGCTCGGCAATCACCTCGCGAACGGGGTGGGGCGCCCCGCGAACCCAAAGCTTGCGCTCAAGAGCTACGAGGTGGGTTGCAAGCTGGACGCAAAGTCGGGCTGCTACGCCTTGGGCTTCGCCTACGCGCGGGGCATCGGCGGCGAGAAGGACTTGAAGACGGCCCGCGTGCACTGGGCTCGCTCCTGCGACGCTGGCCACGCGGAAGCCTGTCGCATGTTGGCAGAAACGACGGAGACGCCATGATCAAAAATCTTTGCGGGCTGCTGCGCAGTGCCAGCCGGCTCGGCGTGCTGTGCACATTGGTCGCGTGCCACGCGACGCCCACGAGCCAAACCGCCAAGGCCGCGCCGAGCCCGGCGCCCCCTCGCAGCGAACTCTGCCGATATTGGGGCATGACGACGCATGGGCCAGTCTGCTTCCAATCAGTCACGGCCGATGCGCAGCTGCACAGCGACGCGATCCTACGCTTCGAGTACGACGGACCCAATGTCGCTCGGCGCGTGCAAATCAACGGCCGGGGCGCGCTCGAGCCAGATGACGACGATTGCACGGAGTATCGCTATCACTATCAGCGGGGCGTGCTGTCCGAGAGCACCGGTTATCGGCAAGATGGCAGCGTTTGTGATCACACGCTGTTCTCCGACAATGCTGGTACCGCCACGTTGGTCGACGCTTGGGGGCGCCAGGTGGCGTCGAAAGAGCAGCTACACACCCAAGAGCGATTCAAGCGAAACGCCGCGGGCTTCTCGACCAATATTCGCTTCTTCGGGCGCGATGGCACGCCGGTAAAGGCGCCGATCGGCGCCCACGAGTTGCGGTCCGAGCGGGACGCTCGCGGACGCCAGAGCGGAGTCTGCTATTTCGACGAGCGAGGTGAAGCGACGACCAGCAACGACCACGTGCACTGCGCACGTTATCGGTTCGATGAACAGGGCAATACGATCGAAACCAAGTTCTTCGATCTGCGCAATCAGCCCGCCGAAACCAGCACCGGCACCCATCGGATCGCGTTCGAGTACGACGCTTTCGGCAACCTCACGGGTAAGCGCTTCTTGCGCGCGGATGGAACTCCGATTTCCACCGAAAACGGCTCGTGCGCCGGGTTTCGCTTCCAGTACGACGAGCGCGGCTTCAGGAACGGCGGCGATTGCCTCGACGGTGCGGGACGGCCGGCGCGCTGGCGCGAGGGCAATGCGAGCTGGCGCGCGAGCCCAGACGCTCAGGGTCACCTCCGGGAATCTCGCGATTTCGATCCCGAAGGCAATCCGTTCACGCGCAGCGCAGGTTTCGCGCGCTACGAAGTCGATCGCGATGCGTCGGGCCACCTCACCGAATGGCGCTACTTTTTGGTCAACGGAAACCCTGGACAGAAGCGGGGAGCGGCCATCATTCGCGCCCAATGGAACGCGCAAAACTTGGAGGTTCGCCGCCGCTACTTCGATGCCTCGGGTGAGCCCTTCGCGTTCAGGGGCTGCGCGTCGCTCGAGAAGGAGTACAACGAGTTCCGTCAACTGACGCGTCAGACGTGCCGCGGGGCGGACTCGAAGCTGGCGGCGAGCACCGATGGCACCGCCGTGACCGAGTGGATCTACGACTCACGCGGACTGTTCGTGGAAATGCGATTTTACAACGCCAAGAATCAGCCAGGGCGCTCCCAAGACGGCCTCGCCGTCGAGAAGCTGACCCTGAACGCCCTCGGGATCGAAGCGGGTGCCATGCTGCTGGCCGCGGATGGCCGCCAAATCCACTTGCCACGTTTCAGGCGGCTGAGTGTGAACGTGGCCCAGCCCAATGAGTTTTGGCCGGCTCGCACGCGCGAAGCGAGCCGCTCCATAATCGAGACTGCACGCAGCAAGCTGGTCGCCGGGCTCGATTTCACGCGCGCTCTGTACGAGTACGGAGACGACACCGTCGACCGTATCCATCCGGGTGACATGGGTTATCAGGACGTTTCTCGCTTCTACGGTGAAGCGCGCATGGCGGTCGAGTCATTGGCGGTTGGTCAATATTCGGATGTCGTCGAGCTGCCCTTTGGCTTCACGGTGTACCAACGGACCGAGTAGTAGCCGCGCTGCTTCCACTTGCCTCAATCGGAGTCCGGGTCGTCCTCCGACGCTTCGTCGGGGTCGTCCGGCGTGTCTCGTGAATCCGGCGCGTTCGCGGCAGAGCAGGCCGGCTTGCTGCCCAGCCGGCAAGCCTTGGCGAACAGGGCGCGAGACTCGGGCGTCACGTGCCGCGCATCGAACGCCGTGCGCTGCGCGGCCATGAAACAACCGAACGCGCTGTCGTGGTCGCAGGCGACCTGCAACCAGTGCTTGCCTTGCTCGATCTGATTGCCGCTCGTGGCGTCATCGAGCAAGGCGTAGCCCAAGCCGGCGCAGGCCTCGAAAACGTCATGCTCGCAGGGACCGCGAAACCACTCGGCGGCTCGATCGGGGTCGGCCCGGGTGCCTTGGCCGCGAAGCACCATCCAGCCGACGTTTAGGCAGCCTTCCGCGTCGTTCAGCTTGCAGGCGTGCTCGTAGCTGCCCTTGGCTCGGCTCCATTCTTGCGGATCGTCGTAGAGGGCGTCTCCCAAATTCACACAGGCGTGGGCATTGGCGTCTTTGCAGGCTCCTTCCAAGAGCTGTAGCGCGCGGCTGTGCTCTTTTGCGTCGGGCAAGAGCAGCATGCCGAGGTTCGCGCAGCCCTGGGTCAATTCCAGAGTGCACGCGCGTTCGAGCAACTCTCGCGCGCGCTTGGGTTCGTCCCAATGCCGAAGCGCCAAGTCATTGCAGCCGACGGCGGAGCCCAAATCACAGGCGCGCTGATACAGCGCCTCCTTGTCACGAGCCCCAGATGTGGGTGCCGCGATGGCGACCGGCGCGCCCGAACCCGCACTGGTGGCCACATTCCCCTGCGCTACACTCGTTCCGCCCGGCGCGGGCGCAGTCGCTGCGGAGGACAAGGGCACCGCAATGGGGGCTGCTGCTGCACAACCGACAACGCCACACAGTAGGCTCAACCAATACCGGCGCATTCGACTCCGGCCCTGAGATTATCACGGCGGCGCGCTTGTTCATCATCTGCTAGATCCTCGGTTTACGTTCCAAAGGCCAACTCGAATGCCGGATGCGACCGTGGCCGCTACGCTCCCCGCGCCCACAACGCCGAACGGGACGAATTTTCGGTTCTTCCCCACTTCCGAACTGCTCGCGGATTTCATCGAGTACTACTACACGGCCGAGCTCGAGGGCGATTTCACGGCGCAGATCGAAGCCTCGCGCCTGCCCGAGGTAGAAGCCAAGTTGGTGTTCGCCATCGAAGAGGGAAACACCTTGCCGGGCGGCACGTGGTTGGGAGGTGGGCTGCGAGCTTGCCTGTTCCTGCAGCCGGCGCACCTTCAGGTCATCCAGATTCCAAGCAGCATTCGCCAAGCGGTAGGTGCCTCTTTGAGACCCAACGGGCTACGGCTGCTACTGCCGGGCGGGGCTGACGGCCTACCTGACGCGCCCCTGCTGCCCCTCGACGAACTGTGGGGAGCCGAGGGGCGCGAGCTGCGGGATCGCCTAATAATCGAGGAAACCGCGACGGCGCGCCTCGCGCTCCTCGAACGGTACCTGCACTCCCGAGTTCAAGACCTGGCGCGTCCCAGCCGTTCAGTGCGGCGCGCGTTCGAGCTGATTGAAGCAGCGCACGGCGAAATTTCGACCGAGCAGCTCGCGCGAGCGTGCGGCTGCACCAGCCGAACTCTGCGCAGTTCGACAGTCGCGGAGGCTGGTCTCGCCCCCAAACACCTGGCACGCATCGCGCGAATCCGATACGCGCTGAATCTGCTGACCGGCGCGGGAATTCCGCTGAGCACCGCCGCTGCCACCAGCGCCTTCTCGGACTACGCGCACATGAGCCGAGAGTTCCGCGAGCTGCTCGGCGAGCCGCCAACGCGGTTGGGCCAGAAGATTCGCTCCACGGTGCCCGCCTACGACGCGGAGCGCAATTTGCTCAGCACGGGGTTACTGGTGGTACCCAAGTTCACCGCGCCCTGACAATTTTCCGATTTGTTCAAGACGTGCCGGCCCGGCTCAGATTATTTGGGGGGGAAAGCGAATCTCCGTTGATCGAGCTTCGCTCCAGCGCTTCGGACGTTCGAAGGGCGCCAGACGCTGCTAGACTCGTCCGTGACATGCTGACGACGCGCAGGCCGCGGCCTGCAAGCAACGTACGCCAAACGGCTCGTCTCGTGATCCTCTGCGTCGTCTGCTGCTACGCCTGCGCCGCGCGCATTGGGAGCAGCGGAAGCCCGGCGGGTGGCGCGTCCGGCGCGACGTCGGGGTCCGCGGGCGGAGATGGCGCGATCGCAGGTGCTTCGAACAGCGCGGGCGCTTCGAACAGCGCGGGAAACGCGGGCGCTTCGAACAGCGCGGGCGCTTCGAACAGCGCGGGCGCTTCGAGTTTCGCAGAATGCAGCCAGGACGAAGATTGCGAGATCGCCAAAGACTGCTGCGCGTGTCAGGCAGTGCCCAAGGGCTCGCCACTCCCGGTCTGTAACAGCGCGTGCAACGCCAGCAACGCCTGCGAAATGAAGGGAATCCCAGCCGTCGCTCAGTGCACGCTCGGCCGCTGTACCTTGGCCACGAGCTGCGACGAGCGGCGCGCAGTGTGCAAGAGCCTAGCTCCGAAATGCCCGCCGGGCGAAACGGTCAGCGTGACCGAGTTCGGTTGCTGGGGCCCGTGCATCGCACCGACGGAGTGCAGTGACGTCACGGACTGCGCGGCATGCGGCGACGCGCTGTGCGTGAAATTTCCGAACGTCGGCGGCACGACGATTCGCTGCGTCGCCCGACAAGCGCAGTGCGAAGGCGGCGACTGGTGTGGGTGCCTGAAGCCTTGTGGCAGCTTCGGTTGCAACGAGCAAAAGGGCGAAATCAGCTGCTATTGTCCGACCTGCTGATTGCCGATCCCGTTCGCGGCAATGCGCACGAACGCTTCGACTTCGTTCCCTGTTTCGAGCTTCAGGCGCACCGTGTGGGCGTACAGCCTCGTCATTCAGCTGGGCAGTTCAGCGAATTGGGGCAGGGCATCAGCGATGAAGTCCCAGGAAGCTCTGCTGGCCATGTGGATGTGCGCTTCGGGTCCCGACCCGGGGTCTGCATCGAACAGCGCAGCGGGGACCAACACGAATTGCACGTTGATGCGTTCGACGGGGGCTCCCCCGCCGCACCGCACACAGAAGGACGTAGCGAAGCGCTGCGCGTCCGGCGGGTGATAGCTCGCCAAGTTCTCGCGTCCGGTGCGCCAGCTGAAGCGTGCCAAGGAATAGAATGCGTTGCTGCCGTGGGCTGCGCTTCTGGCGCGCCGACAACGCGAACAATGGCACTGCATCCAGCGCTCGGGATTGCCAGCTACGGCGAAGCTGACGTCCCCGCACAGGCACGACCCTGAAATCTCCCCTTCGACTGTCGAAACCGGGGCTCGTTCCTCGTGCCAAGTCCAGTCCGGGGCAGGCCCTGAATACTGCGGCAAAGTGTCGGCGATCGTGTGCCAGGCCGGCTTGCCCGCGACGAACACATGGCGCCCCGTTGCCTGAGTCAGGTTGCCCGACAAGTTGCCCGCGGGGATCAAGAAGCGATCCCCGACCCAGGTTGGTGCAACGGCGCCGCAGCCCCGACAAGAGCGACGCTCCCGCGAAGACGTAGGCGAGAAAGTCGTCAGCTGATCCTCACCCGAAAGCCAGCGTAGGGCGTGCTGCGATACTTCTACGAAAGACGCGAAGGGTGCCCCGTGGTGTTTGCGACACAGCGAGCAGTGGCAGTGTGTGAGCTGGCTCGTCTCGGCATCGACCTCGTAGCGAAGCGCGCCGCACAAGCAGGTACCGGCATTCATGACTGCAGTATCACACATCTCGCGCGGTCAGGGTCGAGGCGTCGGCGATGGTCGACAGTCAGTGGCTGGGCGAAGGGTGCAGCAGCTCTTGTTTCAGGAAGGGGTAAAGGTACTCGGCATACAAGCCATTCGCGTACGCGTTCGGATGCGGATCGGGTGGTGTGACCCAGAGCTTTTCGGAGCTCTCTTTGTTCACCGCGAGCAGCAGGTCGACGAAGGGCAGACGCTCCTGCTGGGCCACCGAGCGAATCGAGTTCGTGATCAAATCCAAACGATAGTTCGTGACGTCGTGCAACTCGGGCCAGTTCACGATCATCAGGCCCATCCCGCGCTCGCGGGTTTCGCGCGCGAGGCGAGCGACGGCGGCGCGTGCGCGCTCCCACCCTGGCGCCTTGTACAAACCGAGGTAGTAGTCTTCCCAACTCTTCCGCACGCCCCCCAGGCGCAGCGCACCATCGAGACCTCCCACCACGAACACCGCGGCCTCGGAATTTCTGGCCAAAAATCCTGCTGAGCCGTAGCTTGGCACCGGCTCTGCGTCATTCATCGTGTAGTTGAGCACGACCAGATCGGGATTGAAGACGGCATCGCGTTGGAAGAACGCTTCTACCTCCATCACCGTGTTGTAATTGCCGACGCCGGTGTTCATCACCTCGACCGCAAGACCATCTCGAGCGAACAACCGCTCCAGGCGCTTGCAGATGGTGTCCTCGGCGGGTACGCCCCAGCCTTCGATGAAAGAATCCCCGAGCATGGTGACGCGTCGGACACCGGGTTGTCTTGCCACGGCGATCTCGCGATCGCGATGACCGAGCGAGTTCGTCGCGACATCCACACCCATCAGAAATGAGTGCGCGTGAGCGCGATGCTCGTGACCAATCAGCGGATTGGAAGAGCGCTGCTTGACGTCGCGAGCATACTTCCACATCTCGATGTTGAAGTTCATGCCATCGTCGATGAACGTGCGCACGCCGAGCTCGAGGCCGCCCGCCAACACCGCGACCGTGCCCAGCATCAGCAGCGGGCCGAGCCAACGCGGAGGTTTCTTGCTCATTGAGTAGTAGTCACGTTCTGCGGGGTTGGAGGGTGTACATGCGCGGTTGCTTGCGACGCCACGGTCGATTGTGGATCGGGCGCAGTGCTTTCATCGACCAAGCTCTGCACCGCTTGCGTCAAAGCGGTGGCGACCAAGCGGTGTCCGGCCCCATCGAAGTGCCCATTGTCGAAGGTGATCCCCGCCTCGCGAAATTGCTTGCGCAGATTCACGAACGGAACGTGGAGTTGCCCCAGCAAACGTTGAATCAGCGGCTCGTATTCAGCGGCCGCGAACGCCAAATTGTCCGAGTAATGATCGACCACCTTGGCGAAATCGGCGTGATAGCGTCGTTGCACGACCGCGGCGCGCTCGGGGTCGCGTGCATCCAGCGCGCTATTGTAGGCGTGAAAGGCAGGCAGGAACACGCCGGGCTGCTCTGCCTGGGCGCGCTCGAACGCGGCCATTGCGCGATCGAGCTGCCGCTCCTTCAAGGCAGCGAGGCCCGCTTCGACCGAAGGCGAGTCGGTGCTCTCGCCAGTACTGACGAGGATTAGCTTTGCGCCCTGTCGCTTCGTTTCGGCGACTAGTTCCTGAATGACCCCCGAGTAGCTGGGCAAGGGCACTCGGCAAGGCGGCAATGGCCAAGACAGCGGGCGCGCGGACGACATGAGGGACGGCGCTGGATGCAGGCGCGACCAGTACAGGATGGGATAGCTGATGTAGTCCCCGAACTCGTAGTTGCGCGCCGCCGCATCCCGCGCGAAGGCATACGGAGAATCCGGACGACCAATGAAGCAGCGATCGTTCGCGCTATTGACGCTCGCAACCACCACGTTGGCTCCCAAGCCGGAGAGCCGCTTCAGCGTGAGCAGGCTTTGGACGAGCGAGTAGCCTGGCGCAGCTGCATTGATCACGCGCACGGCAGAGTGGCGCTGCTTGCCCAGCTCTTGCTGCAGAAGGGCAGGATAGGTCAGCTCATAGCGCGTCGAGACGCCGAACACGTTCGAATCACCAAGAGTGACGATGCGCAGTTCCCCCGCTTGCTTCGGCGGAACGCGCTCGACACCCGGAGCCGAGCGCAGCCCTTGCGCATTGATGTAGACCTCCGTTCCGCCAAAATGGTTCGCGACGTTCGCACGCAGTCGGTAACCGAGCTCACGGTCCGCGCGGGTCGTGTAAGCCCACGAATCGAACCAACCCTGCCGACGCAACGCAGCGCGAGTTCCGAAGTGCAGTGACAGGAACACGAACAGCGGTACCGCGACCGTCACCATCCACGGTCGAATTCGCAAGCGGCCACCTCGTCCCTCACGTCCCATCGAGGGCTCTAGTTAGCGCGTTCCCGAAGCGAAGCGAAGTCGGATCGAGCTTGACCCCATCCGCAAATCGTCACAGCATTCGGCGGCTAAAGGCCTGGGGCTCGAGGGAGTCAAACACGGTGGCGCACCGTCTGTGGGGTTCAAATCATGTCACAAAATAGCGACATCCTGAGTCAAGCGTCGCAACGCCGTAGCTCGCTGGTACGTGAAATATTTGCGTTTCTGGGCCAAACCAAAAAGTGGTGGCTCGCGCCAATCGTGGTTTGCCTATTGGGGCTCGGCCTGCTGGTCTTCCTCGGCGGCACCGCGGCGGCACCGTTCATCTACACGCTGTTTTGATTCGGCGCGCGGTAGCCGAGCCAGCGCCGAGAGCCGCTTCACGACCTCAGGCGCACTCGAACGGACTCCGACGTATCAGAGCGGCTTCACGGTCGAGCCGTCGAACCACTTCAGCTGGATGCCGCCACACTCGCTTTCGATTTCGTCGAAAGCTTGCAGGGCAATGAATAGCTCTTGCTTCGAGTTCCCCCAGATACCCATGACCGAAATGGGACTGTCACAAGGGTAAGCGAGGATTGACTGAACCTGCGTGCCTTTCAGCATGCCAACGGAGTGATCGGTCGCAAAAAAGAGCACACCGTCGCTACCCCACAGCGAGCGGATGCCGGGGCACTCGCCGCCAATAGTGCCAGCCAGCGACCAGCCCTGGCCGTCGTAGTGGACCAGCTGACCGATGGTGTTGGCGGCCCAGATATCGTTCGCAGCGAAACCCCAGGTTGCGCGGTAATCACCGTCTGGAACTCCTTTTTGTAGTCGCAGCTCACCCTGTTGCTGGAGAAAAATTCTGGCTTCGTCAGCGACGACCACGACCGTTTCGGGGGAAGCCCAGACGCCCCAGGCGTAGGTCGAAGGGGCCTCCAGCGGCGGACCCCACTGGGTCCAAAACATGCCGTCGTAGCGTAGGACGCGGTCTTGATAGACGGCGTAGCCGAGCTTGGCGTCGACGATGGATACACTGGTGACTTGCGAGCTCGCGGCGCTACAGGAGCTGGAGCTGCCATCGACGAGCGTGATCGCGCAAGCGGAGCTTCCGTATTCCACCAAAGGACCGCCCACGAACCCCGTTAGAGAGGGTAGCGATGGGCCCTTTTGCGATTGACTGGCGAGCTTCCAACCGGTGCCGGCATTGAAATCGATGCTCGATTGAGTAGAGCCGGTCGAGGTGAGCATGTAGACGCCCCGCGCATCGCTCCAAATCGGATTGCGATTGAGCGCGGCGCCCGGCGTTCCGCAATAGGCCTGCGTGCTCTTCCGCCATAGCGGGACATTCGGCATGCCGGCCGCGCCGCCAACGCCGGCCGCGCCAGCGCTCGGGACGCCAGCGGTGCCGCCACTAGTGGTACCAGCCGAGCCACTACCAGCGATCCCCGCTACGCCGCCACCGCCGAGCCCCGCTCCCGCAATGCCGCTGCCCGAGGCCCCGCCTGCCGCAGAGCCAGCCACACTGGTGCCGCCGCCCCGCCCGGAAGCCGAGGGCAGCAGATCGGTCTCTTCACCGAGTGATGTTCGCCCGCCGCACGCCGCAAGCGCGGTGAGCAACGACAGCAACAGGCTTCCGTGCCGAGGGATGGGATTGAGGCCGCAGTGGCGCAGCTCGGTAAACAGCTGACGTTTCACTTGCGACCTAGAACGGGTGCAGCGTCGTGCCGTCGAAGAACAGCATGAATTGGCCACCACACGCGTACTTGTTGAATTGCTTGTCGGTGACCGAGAGGAATACCTCTTTCGAGGACAGCCCCCACAGACCCCCGGTGATGACGCGAGCGAGCGATGGATCGCCATCGGCTGGCAATTCGAGCAGTAGCTCGACCTGCTTGCCGTCGTAACGACCGAACTCGGTGTACGTGCGGAAAAACAGCTGGCCATCGCTGCTTCCCCAGAGCTGCACGATGCCCGCGCCGGTGATGTCTTTGCTGCCCGTTTCGAACACGGTCCACTTGCTGCCGTCGTAGTGAACGAGCTGCCCGGCTTGATTGCCAACCCAGGTGTCGTTCGCCGCGAAACTCCAGACGGCCGTGTAGTCACCGGCGGGAACGCCGGGGATCGCAGCGAAGTCAGCATCCGCGGTGTTTTTCTGGAACACGGCTTGGTTGCCGCCGACCAATAGCACCCGGTCTTCGTCAGCCCAGAGGCCTTGAGCCGGTGCGGGCAGGGTCAGGTATTCGGCCCACTTGTCGTCCGCGAAGCGATAGAACTTATCCAGGCTGAACGCATAGGCTGTATCCGCCCCGACCGTTACGGGTCGAGCAACCTCGAGCGGCGCATCGAACGCGACCTCACCCGCTTGGGTGATGCGCCAAATCCCGAGTTGATCCGGAAGGAAGCCGGTCAACAGCAACGGACCGGAAGCGAACCCGGAGAGCCGCATGTCTCCGCCGCCGCCCATGCCGGGGCCGGGGGGCACGGCATAAACCAACTTCCAGCCCGTGCCGTCGTTGAACTGCAGCGAGACGCCTTGCTTGCCGCAAGACGTGCCGCCGAGCACGTTGCAGGTCGTGGCGAAGATGCCGAACACGCCGCGTGAGTCTGCCCAGACATCGAACGCTTGCTGATCGCCAACCGACTTTTCGCACAGTTCTTCGGTGCTCTCCCGCCAACCGGGAGCGCCGATGGTGAAGGGGGGTACCCACGTCGGACGCGGTGGCCGCGAATCGCCGGGCACACTCGCGACCACGCCACCGCTACCGGCCGAATTGCCGCTCGCGCCCGCTTGCACGGTAGGGGAGCCGCCCGCGCCCGCCTTGGCCGGGGCACCGCTCTGCCCCGTGCTCGCGCTGCCGCCCGCTGCATTTCCAGCGCTGGCCGTGGCGCCAGCAGCGCCGCCAGTACCGAGCGTGGGGTCGTCCGACCGAGTAGATCCGCAGCCAATTACGAGCGCGCCGCTCGCCAACATGGACCCTACAAAGCGCGCTCGTTTCGATCCAAACATTCTTCGTTCCCTCTTGAAGTCCCCAGACTCGATCGGGAACCGCTCCCAGTGATTGACGGTAACATGTGGCACGACGATTCGCCACTCTCGAGCGGGCAATAGAAACCCGAGTTCTTCCGTCTCGACGCGCGGCCGGCCGTGCTACTAACGTGCGGCGAGTGAGTGAGGCGCGCGAGCGCTCGTGCACGCGTGCCTGGGGAAACGATGTAGACGACTGCGAAGCGACGCTATGTCGACTTTCGCCAGACTTGGGCGGCGCGATGAATATTCTGGGGATCTCGGCTTTTTATCACGACAGTGCAGCGTGCTTGGTGTCGAACGGCCATCTGGTCGCGGCGGCTCAGGAAGAGCGCTTTACTCGAAAGAAGCACGACGCTGCCTTTCCGAAGCTGGCGACGGAATATTGCCTCGCGCAAGGCAACATTCGCATCGAGGACTTGGACTACGTCGTGTTCTACGACAAGCCGCTGTTGAAGTTCGAACGTCTGCTGCAGACCTACGTCGCTTCGTGGCCCGCGGGCTTCAAGCTGTTCGCAATGGGCCTGCCTGCCTGGCTCCAGCACAAATTGCACACCAGTCGCGAGCTCGATCGCGGGCTCGAAGGCCGTTACCGCCGTCGCTTCATGTTCATGGAGCATCACGAGTCGCACGCCGCGAGTGCGTTCTTCCCTTCGCCATTCGAGGAGGCCGCGATCTTGACGCTCGACGGCGTAGGGGAGTGGGCAACGGGCAGCATCGGTATGGGCCGAGGCAACCAACTGGAGCTGCTACGCGAGTTACGCTTCCCTCACTCGCTAGGCCTTCTGTATTCGGCGTTCACGTATTTCACGGGTTTCAAGGTCAACAGCGGCGAATACAAGTTGATGGGCCTCGCCCCGTACGGTCAGCCTGTCTACAAAGAGCTGATCTTGAAGCACCTCTTGGATCTGAAGCCGGACGGATCGTTCCGGCTCGACATGAAGTACTTCGCCTATTGCCATCGCGACGTCATGACTTCTACGGCGATGGATCGACTATTCGGCGGCCCGCCCCGTCGCCCCGAGTCCGCCATCACTCAACGTGAGATGGACATCGCCGCATCCATCCAAGCCGTCACCGAGGAGATTGTGCTGCGCATCGCGCATTGTGCACAGCGCCTCACGGGCTCCAAAAACTTGGTGATGGCGGGCGGAGTGGCCCTCAACTGTGTCGCCAACGGGCGACTCTTGCGCGAGGGTCCATTCGAAAACATTTGGATCCAGCCGGCGGCCGGAGACGCGGGCGGAGCGCTCGGCGCGGCGCTGTTCGTCTGGCATCAGTTGCTCGATAAACCACGCGAAGGCACGGGGAGCGATCGTCAACAGGGTTCGCTGCTGGGGCCTGGCTATTCGAACTCGGAGGTGAGCGAATATTTGTCGTCGATTGGCGCCGTTTATCACCAGTTCGCCGACGAAGCGCAGCTGCTCGAGCGCGTAGCGGACTTGCTAGCGACGGAGAACGTGGTTGGCCACTGCGCGGGGCGCATGGAATTCGGACCGCGTGCGCTCGGTTCACGCTCGATTCTCGGAGACGCACGCTCGGCGAAGATGCAGAGCGTCATGAATCTGAAGATCAAATACCGCGAGTCGTTTCGGCCATTCGCGCCGGCCGTGCTGCACGAGCGCGCGCACGAGTTCTTCGACATGCGCGAGGGCGAGAGCAGCCCGTACATGTTGCTCGTCGCTCGAGTGAAGAAGGAGTTGTGCGTCGAGCCGAGCCCCGAGGAAGGGGCATCCGACGAGGCGCGAGGGCTGTCGCGCGTGAACCAAGTGCGCTCGGCGATCCCCGCCGTAACTCACATCGACTACTCGGCTCGCGTGCAGACCGTGCAGTCTGACGCGCACCCGCGCTTCCACCGGCTGTTGAAGGCATTCGAGCGTCGGACGGGTTGCCCCGTGCTGATCAACACCAGCTTCAACGTGCGCGGAGAGCCGATCGTGAACTCGCCAGCCGATTCCTACCGCTGCTTCATGGGCACGGATATGGACGCCTTGGTGCTCGAGAATTGTCTACTATTTCGCAGCGAGCAGCCGTCGAAACTGGCGGTCGATCGCGGCAGCTACTTGGCCCGCTTTTCACTGGATTGAACATGTTCAACGCGATCCCCCTAAACCTGAATCCGGACACCAAGACGCTGCGCCAATTCGGCGTCATCGGCCTCTTCGGCTTCGGCCTGTTCGCGCTCTCTGCCTGGCGCGAGCGCGCCCTGTTCTCGATGGGCCTGGGTAGCGCGCGGGTACCAATCGCGGCTGCGTTTCTACTCCTCGGGGTGCTGTGCGCGCTGTTTGCCCTGGTGCTGCCTCGTGCCAACCGGCCCATCTACGTGGGGCTGAGCTTGCTGTCGTATCCGATTGGCTTCGTCGTTTCGCACGTGATGCTGGCGCTGATGTTCGCATTCGTGCTCGGACCAGTTGCACTCGTGATGCGCATTTTGCGCCAAGACCTACTCTCCGCTCGCCGCGATGCGCGAGCCGAAAGTTATTGGACCGAGCACAAGAAACCCGACCCGATCGAGCGCTACTTTCGCGAGTTTTGAGAAGCTCGCTCGCCCTTCACGGGCACCTCACAGATCGCTCGTATTCAGCCAAACCGGCGCACCGCTCGGCGCACCCGGTTGCGGCCGAGCCAAATCATTGGCCACGGCCCGTGCCAGCATTCTTGCCCCCAACGCATTCGGATGAACATCGCCGCGGACGTGGGCCTCGGGCGGCAAGCTCAGCAACAGGACGCGCAGCTTCGCGGCGCTCAGCAGATCGGCGAGCTGCAGCTCCAAATCGCGCGCAGAATAATCGGTCAAGATGAGCACGGTCAGCGGTGTTCGATCGCGCAACTGCAGTAGCCGATCGGCCTCGCGCACGACGCCCGCGAGCAGCGCCAAATCTTCCGGACGATAACGCGAGCTCAATTTGCGCGCTCCCAGCGCGCGACCGAGTTGAGCCGTGAGTAGCGACTGTCGGCCGAGCCATTGATCGAACGAGAGTGGGAAGCGACCGTCAGGCAAGACGTAGGGCGGGCGCCCTTCGCCGTTGAGACGATAGCGCAGCGCGCTGGCGGCCCAAGGCACGCGCCCGAGCACACGAGCCAGGTGACCGATCGGACGCTGTAGCCAGGCCACGTAGTAGGCGCCACGCACGTTGCCGCTGGGTAGCGACTCACGCTCGTACCCAGCCTCGATGATGCCCAACATCGTGTTTGGTCCGCTGCCCGCGATGCCGAAGTTTTTGACTTGGGTGGTCGGCCCGAGCAGCTCACCCAGCTGCCACGGGTAAGACTCCCTATCCTCGATGTTGGAGCCCCAAGTCATCGAGCAGCCGAACAAGAGCACCGCGTCCGCATCGCGATTCGCGGGCTTCACGACGCGGAAGCCATGCGCGACGGTGGTGTAGGTCGCGCTGGCGATCAGGTGCCCCGCGAAGTAGCGACGTTCGGTAGTCTTGGAGTTGGGCAGGTGAATGGACCCCAATGCGTCATCGCTGGCCCAGGGTGCTTGCGGGTAGAAATAGACGTCGGAAGACGCAGATTCGTGCATCCGCTTCCAGTGCGAAAGCGGCGGCGACAAGCGCGGCTCGACGGGTACGCGCGCCCACAACAAGTAAGCCTCGGCCGCCACGAGTAGGCCGAAAATGGCGATCATATTCACCGCCAGGACTCGACCCTTGCGGCCCCAAGCACAGACCAAACCTGCCAGGATCGTCAGCGTTCCGAGTAGCCCCGGCAGCCAAAATGTCCCCCGCGCCAATTCGCAAAACGCCACGACCGAGATCACGATCGCGACCGCCAAGGGCCCGAAACGCGCGGCCAGACTTGGGCGCGGTTTTTCCTGCGCAGCGGCGTTCATGGGCGGCGCATCCAAACGCGCACGGTGCCGAAGCGAATCTCCTCGCGGTAGTGGGCAGCGATCCAGTCTGCTGCCTCCGGGTTGTGTAGCTTGAAGTCAGCCCAAGCGTCGGGCAGGCTGAGGAATGCCTCGTTGTCCGTGAATACCGCGGCGGCGGGCCGAGTTCGCTTGATGTCCGCGAGCAACAACGCGGCGTTGCGATCGCGCAGTGCCGTGAGCTCTGCCGCGCGGCTCTCGCTCAACCGGATCCCCGGCTTGTAGATCTGCGAGGAGCTGCGCCCATCGATGGCCGCATCGACATTGAGCTGGTGAGCGTAGATGAAGCGGGTGGCGGCATCGCGCTGGCTCAAGAACAAAAGGTAGGGGCTGGTACCGTACAGAAAGATGCTCGAGCCGGCGGCAGTGGCGGTCTGGATGTAGCGCGCGCCTTCGCCCAGATCCCAAGGATTGAAGCGCATGTAGAAGAAGTGCCGACCCAGCTCGAAGCGGGGTCGGTCGAACGAATTGCCCTCGAACACGCGCGAGCGGCCGCCCACGTAGGGTGACCCGCGCAGCTGCAGGCCCAGCAAAGCGATCAGCACGGCCGCGCCGAACAGCGTCAGCGCCGGTGGCCCGAGAAGTACCGCACTCCGCGACCCTTGCCAGCGCTCAGCGAGCCCGCACACTGCGCCCAACGCCGCAAGCACCGTCGCGGACGTCATCAAGTGGTAGTGATACGGAAAGCCCTTGCCCTGGGCGAGCACGTGTAACACGCCCGCCACGGGTAGCAGCGCGAGCAGCAAGGCTCGCATCGGCAGCAGCCGGTAGCGAATCAGCACGCCAACGAGCAGCGCTACGACGAGCGCAAACCAACTCCAATTGGGAAAGCCGCTGCGGAGCAAGAGCTCACCGGGAGTGACGTGCCAGATCGGCCCGTACATGCGCGGGGCTTCCCAGAAGTACGCGCGCAGCATCGCGGACACGCTCGCGAATTTTGCGAGCCAAGCGAGCTCGAGGGCGAGGCCAACCCCAATACCCGCGAGGAAAGTGCCCAAGCGGGGCCGACGTTCGGCCCTCGGTGAGATCCAGAACAGCGTGGCACACTGAAGCAAGCTGCAGATCACGTAGCTCGGCTTGATGAACCAAGGCAGCACGCTCGAGGCGCCCGCGATCACCAGCAGCGCGGCGCGCAGCCGAGGGCGACGAGCCAGCGCGGCGTTGCCCTGCACCAAAAGCTGCAGGCCAACCGAAGGCAAGAGCAGCCAGTCACAAAAGCTCTCGCGCTGCGCGATGTCCCAATAGTCGTACGACAAGTACTGAACGCTCAGCGTGGCCCAAGCGGCGAAGGCCCACGCCAATCGCTCCCACCATGAAGGAGCCGCAGAGTCGCCGTCGCGAGTGAGCCCGGGCAGGCACGCGCCCGCGATCGCGAACGAAGCGCCGGTAATCACCAGATCGATCACGTGAAACCGGTGCTCGTCACTGCCGCCGAGCGCGAGAAATAGCTGGTGCACCCCGTGGGTCAGGGGGCCATTGATATCGTAGATGTCGACGTAATCGCGCGCGCCGCGCGACAGCGCCCAGGCGGCAAATTGGTAGATGCCTTGGTCGCGCCCGAACATGACCTTCGCGGCAGCGGTGCTGGCGAGCCAAACCGGATACACCAGCGAAAGCCCAATCGCGGCAGCGATCGCCATGCTCAGCGAGCCGACCCGCCGCGGGCTCGTCTCGTGCGCCGCTTTCATGCCGGGCGCGAAGCGCGAAAGTGACTCTTGCAAGCGTAAGTGTACCAGCGCAGGTATTGCGGAAGCCAACGGAACAACTGAAAGCGGCTTTCACCAGCGATGCGAGCTCGCCAATGGGCCGGCACTTCTCGCACGCGACCGCCGCCAAAGTGCGCTTTGACCGTGAGCTCGATGCCGAGCGAGAAACCCGCCGTGCTCTCGATCCGAGTCCGATCGAGGAAGCTCTTACGATAGGCCTTGAAGCTGTTGGTCGCATCACGCGTCGGCAGCCGAGTCAGGTAGTGGAGGCTGATCCCCGCCGCGCGACTGAGCTGGCTCTTGAACCAGGGCCCGCCCTGCTGACCACCGCCTTCCGAGTAGCGGCTGGCGCAGGCGACGTCTGCCCCGTCTTCCACTAGCCGGACGAGCTCTTCTAGGCGGCTGCCGTCGTCGCACAGATCCGCCATCATCACCACGACCACTGGCGCACGCGCCGCCCGCATGCCGGCCTCGATGGCATAGCGCGCACCGGGCGCGATATCGTTCTTGATCAGGCGTAGCTGCTCGAACTGACGCGCTTCTGGTGAAGTCGCGAGCGCGGGCAGCGTGTCGTCGTCGTCGCGGTCGTAGCAGACGAGCAGCTCACAACCGGGCGGGAACTCAGCCAGGGCTCGCGCGCAGAAGGTCCCGATATTGGCGCCCTCGTTGAACACCGGCAAGACCACGGAATAGCGCGGAAGGCGGGGCGCGACAGTTGACGCGGGGTCACAGACGACCATTTTGAAATTCTCCTTGGACCCATGGGATCACCTCATCGAGCGCGGTCGCCAGCGAGGTGGAGGCTTGGAAACCCAAGACTCGAAGTGCCTTGTCGGTATCGGGGATGCGGCGCTGAACGTCGTACTGATAGGCCTCGTCGGAGACGTAGCGGAATGGCGCCTCGGGACCGCGTATCTTCTGCCAAATTAGCTGCGCTAGCTCGAGCACGCTGGTGGCCACGGGCGTGGAGAGATTGAAATCCTCTCGCAGTGCCGCGGGATGGGCCAGCGTCAGAGCAATGCCTTTGGCCAGGTCGCCACCGTAGGTGTAACAACGAAGCTGATTGCCACCGCCCAAGATGTGCAGCGGATCTTGCCCTTTGAGGATCTTCAGAATCAGATCGGGTACGACGTGGCTCATGGCAAGCTTGGTGTTGCCAGCGGGCAGCGAGGCGTGACTGAGCGCGCTGCGTTCGCCCACCCCGATGCAGTTGAACGGGCGACAAATCGTGAACGGCAAGCCGTACTGTTGGTGGGCCGCACGCACGAAATACTCGCAGGCCAGCTTTTGAAAGCCGTAGCTGCTGGTCGGCGGAGGGCTGCGCTGCTCCGCACCTTCGGGCGTCGGGAACTCAGCGGTGTTTTCGTACACCATGCTGCTGCTCAACATGGTGAGCTTCTGCAATTGGCCGTTGCGGTGCGCCGCAATCGCCGCATCGACGCTGGCAGCGGTGATGCGTTCGTTCTCTGCCAGCAGGTCGTAGGCCAGCGCGTGAAAATAGCCGATCCCGCCGATCATCGCGGCACCGGCAATGAACTGATCGCAGCCCACGAGGGCGGCCTTCAGTAGCTCCACGTTCTTCGCATCGCCTTCGATCTCGCGAAAACGCAGGTGATGCTGGAAGCTCTTTTCGACCGGCCCGTATTTGGAATAGTTGTCGATACCGACGACTTCGTGCCCGCTATCGAGCAGCTCTTGGATCAAATAGCCCGCGATGAAACCTGCCGAGCCGGTAACTAAAACTCTCATCGAACCAGACCCTTCGGGCGAATGACCGGTGAACGGCTACGAGTGGTCATGGTGGGGCAGGCAATTCCAAGGGTCGTACACGCGCTTTCCTTTGGGAATGCGCAGCGTGCGATACGCTTCGTGAGGGGTGGCCACGAACAGCAGATCGGACTCCTCGAGTACACGCCCCAGCGGTAGCACCTCCGGATCTTGCACGAATGGATCCGTGCGCAAAACCCGACCCGTCACGAACTGCAGCATTTTGATGAGTTTGTATGAAAGCGAGTCCCGATTGTCGTCGCTTCCGCCTTTGAACGCGAGACCTAGGACGCCCGCTGTGGCGCGGCTGATGTCGGCATCGCGACGCGCCTCCGAGACCAGGAACGCCGGTAACCCTTCGTTCACCAACATCGCTGCGTGCCCCAGCGGGAAGCTGTGGTGACTGAAGGCCGCCAATTGCATGGTGTCTTTGACCAAACACGGCCCCGCGGCGAAGCCGGGTCCGGGCATGCCCGACATGCGCGGATAGTTGTAGCGACAGCCATGCAGGATCCGCTCGAAGTCGAGCCCGTTCTCGCGCGCGATCATGTAGAATTGATTGGCAGCGGCAAACTGCAAGTAGCGCCAAGAGTTGGTCATCAACTTGCAGAGCTCCGCTTCCATCGGCTCGAGCTCGATGAAGTCGCTGGCGAAGAGCGAAAACAGTGCGCGGACCTTGGCGAGCGTTTCCGGGTCGAAGGCGGAGATGATTTGCGGGAGCTCGCGGCATTCGCGCAAGCTGTGTCCTTGAGCGACGCGCTCTGGGCAACAAGCGACGCCAATGTCCAACCCGGCGTCACGAAAAAAGCGTTGAATGCGCGCGGAAGAGCCGGGGAAAACCGTACTCCGCAGTACGAGCGTCTGACCCGAGCGGAAGTGGGCCTGATACTGGCGCAGAACCCGCAAGATGCCGTCGAACGAAGGGTTCATGTGCTCGTCGACCGGAGTGCCGACGATACACACGACGAACCCGCAATTCTTGAGGAAGGTCGCGTCCGTGGTCGCGTTCAGCGTGCCCCGTTTCAGCACGCGCTGCAGGACCTCTTCGGCACCGAGCTCCGCGAACGGCATTTGCCCCGCGAGAATTCGATCGAGCTTGCCTTGCTCCAGATCCAGGATCGTCGTCTTCAGCCCGTGATCGGCGAACAGCAGCGCGAGCGGCAAACCCACCCGACCTGCACCGCCGATTACCGCTACTTCCCCCAGAGACTCCATGCTTACTCCGCTATCTGAATGCTTTCTGCCGGCGCGTGTCAAACGTTGGGTGATGCGAGCTCGCTCGGGCCGCTCGCGGAGGGCACAGGCGATCGCAGCTGCGACCAACGACAGCACAGGCGATCGATCCCGAGTGCGCTAGTTACCGTGAGCAGCGTCGTGAGCGGCAAGAAATACCGAGCGTAGAAGGCCACGGTCACGAACGGCAGCAGGTAGGCAAGCCAAAACACGCCCAACGTCCGCAATAGCAGCTGATGCGGACCGCCCAGCCAAATCGTGCTCACGAAGATCAGAAATGGCAGCGCGTACACGACGTGCAGGATGAAACTTTGCAGGGGCGGGTCCATCTTGTCCGACAGAGGGATGTAATTGACGGTGGCCGCGAGCGCGCGATTCAGTACGCGCCGCAAGATCCCCTGCGGGTGCACAGCGAGCTGCTTCCTGAAGCGCTTGCCGTAGCTGTCGACGAAGGCAATTTCGCCGAGCTGCTGATACTCGAAGCGCATGTTCTCGGAATTGTACGGGTGCTCGAGCATGCTCGAGATTTCGTAGACGCCATCCGTGTCCAGCACGTTGGCTTGGTACTCTTCGAACGGCAGATTCGACTTGGTCGGGATGAAGCGATGAAAGACCAAGGCGTTGCGCACCACCCAGGGCGACGCCAATACGCCCGCCAGAGCCAATACCGCGGCCCAGCGGCGGCGATTCTTGGCTTCGGTCACGAACAAGAACAGCACGAGACAACCCCAGGCCACGCCGAAGGTAGGGCTAGCCAGCACGCCAATACCGCCGAGCACTGCCCAAGCCACGGGGCGGACGCGGCCCGTCTCCACGTGATCGACGATCGCCAACGTCAGGAAGCAGATGAACAGACTGATCACCCAGATGTCGCTGGTGAGCAGAAAAAACCAATAGTAGAAGGTGACAATCCAGCCGAAAAACACGGCGCTCGCCGCGAATACGGACAATCGTTTCAAACAACGCCGTGCGATGACTTGAACCGTGATGCCCTGCACCACGAGCGCCGTGATCATCAGCACCGTAACGCCGCTCGCCGCGGCATTCTTGGAGCCGAACACGCGCAGCAGCGCCGCAAGCAGCATCGGGAACACCGGGGGCATCCACGCGGTCGGGCCGGTGGCTTCTCCGAACGGATCGCTGAAGCCTCGTCCGTCTGCCAAGGCACGCGCCACGTGGAAATACTCAGCGCCGAGGTGCAGGCGCTGCAACGTCGGGTGGGTGATGCGCTCGAACAGCAGCGCAGTCGCGACGATGACACACGAAAGGGTGATGCCCTGCCGAAGCGCACGCGCTCGCCCTACTGTTGGTGCATCCCACATCCACTCGCCTTTCGCCCGACCGCCCACTGTCAAACGCCATCGCTCGTAGCACAACACGAGTGGCGCACGCGGACTTTGCTAGGCTCTGGGGCTGGCCCTCCGGGGCCGGACGGGTTTCCGAAGGCCTTGGGCGAGCAAGGGCAACGAATGGCACGGTTTCGGCGTGCGGCGTGGTATTCAGCGGGCGCTGGGCAGCGACCGGGTGCGTCGTCAGCTGACCGGTCGCTCGGGAGTATTGTGTCACCATCCTTATCAACCAAGCGCGGGGCTGCGCGCGATACGGGGCTTGCGCCTCGCATGAGTTGCGCGATGGCCCACGCCGCCTGCTTCGCCGCACTCACCCTGCTGAGCGGCTGTAACCAGCGCGCGGAAGGTCGGAAGTCGGCGTCTGGGGCGCTTTTGAGTGGCGTGATCCGCGACGTCAAGGGGCAGCCGCTGTCCGGCGTCACGCTGAGTCTGCGGCGGGCACCGCTCGGCGCGCCGCCGTTTTTGACCACGCTCAGCGACGCGCAAGGGCAGTATGCGCTGCGCGCGGATCCAGGGGACTACGTGCTCGAAGGCCGACGCCCCGGCTACGCGTCGGAGTCTCGAGGAGTCGCGCTGGGCGGGCGCCTGCCGCGCAGCCGTGATCTTACCTTGTCGTCGAGCGGCTCGCTGACGGGTCGCGTGCGCCGTCGAAGCGATGGCGCGCCAGTACCAGGCGCCAAGATCCGCGCGCTACCCGACTCGACCCGCAGCTCGTCGGCCGCGAGTTGGTTGACCGTTCGGTGCGACGCGCGCGGCGCGTTCGAGCTCACGGATCTGAGTCCCGGAGTCGTGGCACTTTTCGGGCAAGGCCCGGAGCTCTCGAGCCGGGAACCCACACTATTCGCGATCGATAGCGCGGAGCAGGTGACGAAAGCCGATGTCTGGGTGGACGCTGCCTTCGCCGTTTCCGGTCAAGTCACGACCAGCGCCGACAGCCGGCCCGATTTTGCAGCGGGCATGCAGTTGCTTGCCATCGAGCGCGGCAATGGCCGTAGCGCATCCGAGCCGACCGTAGTGGACGGCACGGGACACTTCACGATCCACGATCTTGCACCGGGCACGTATCAGCTGCGAGCACTGGGCGGCCACGAGCCGCGCATCCTCGACGGCGCTGGGATCACGGTGATTGATCAGGACGTTCACGCGCAGCACGTCACGCTCGAGCGTGGCCAGCGCGTTTCTGGAACGGTAACTCCGGCGTCTCGCGCGGAGCTGCATTTGCGCGCCCTGTTCGCGGACGCGGCTCGCGACGAAGCGCCGATTCAGCTGTCGGCCACCACTGAAACCGGCGCTTTTGCCTTCGATGAGGTACCCCGTGGGCGATTTCTGCTGCTCGCGCGCACAGCCGCCGGAGCCAGCTCCGAAAGTGTGATCACGGTCGGCGCTGACGTTCCAAAACCCATTTCGCTCCAGCTCCGGCCGGCGCGCAGCGTATTCGGCAGATTGACGGACGAGCGAGGTCGCGCCATCGCGGACGCTCGCTTGGAGTTTGCGAGCGTCGGATCCAACGCTCCAGCAGCGCACAAGCCCCACGTCGAGTATGTCGAGACCAATCGTGAAGGAAATTTCGAGCTTCGAGCATCACCGCCCGGAGCGTACGAGGTCACGCTTTACGATCGCTTCGGGGCGCGGGGCTGGCTCGACGCGGCCAATGCCGAACGCGCTGCCCCCAAGCGCACGACCGTGCCCGCTTCGCAGCTGAGCGCGCCCTTCTTCGTCCACGCCGCGCGCTGCACCGGAGTAGTGCGCGGAACGGTGGCCGACGCGAACGACCGACCGCTGCCTTTCGCGCGGCTTTCGCTGCGCAGAAGCGCCAGCGAAGGCAACTCGCTGCTCACGCTCGGCACTGCCGAGCGGCACTGGTTCAGCGCACACGCGGACGGCAGTTTCGAGGTCCGGGAGCTGTGCAAAGCAAGCTACCGAATCGACGCCAGCTCGGTCTCGGGCGCCCTCAGCAGTGCCCAAGACGGCCTCTCGGAGAACGCCGAATTGCGACTCAATTTGCGGCCATCTCCGGATTTGGTTGGTCGAGTGCGGCGGAACGGCGTCGCGATCAGTCGGTACCAGCTCGAACTGGGAGGGCCCATGCCACGCTCGACGTCGATCCAGGCCGCAGACGGCCGCTATCGACTCTCTGCTCTCGAGCCGGGCTTGTACGAAGTCTTCGTGAGTAGTGACGACGGCTACGCGCTCGAGACGGTCGAAGTCACCGCCGACACCATCGAACATGACTTCGAATTGCTCCCGTGGAGCTCATTGAGTGGTCGGATAGTCGATCGCTCGCCTAGCGGCTGCCTGGGGATCGGGGTCGAAGCGGTACTCGAACCATTGGGGGGCGAAGCTCTCGATCTCATTGGTCCGGCACTCCGCGTGCAACACGCGGACGTGAACGAGCGCTGTGAGTTCAGCTTTCCGAAACTCAGCGCGGGGCGTGGTTACCTGGCGTTTCGGCGCGCGGGCGCGGCTCTGTTCGTCGCGGACCAGACCTACACGCTTCGCCGCACTTCCCAGCGCGGCCCGAGCCCGTGGCTGACCTTCGTGCTCGGCCGCGGACAGCCAACGGCGCTCGGCGAGGTTCGAATCCTCCCCTAGCGCCCTCAATACTCGCACGAAGATGACGTTGGCGCCCAGCCCAGCCGCTCACAGGTATCTGGGCGATAGCCGTGCTCTTCTTCGCATTCGCTCAACGCGAATGTGCCCGATTGCAGGCAAGCGTCGAACCACGCCTGGGTTCGACGGGCGTCAGGCAAGCTCGCCGAGCGACACGCCGTGCGACAAGCCACGAGCTCGCTCGCGTCGCCCGAACAAGCCGCGGCGCAGCGCGCGTCTGCGCCGTCGCGCTCATCCATGGCGTGTTCCCTGCGCGCACAGCAGCGTTCGGCTACGGCGCTTGCGGCTGCTGCACACGCCGCGCAGGCAATCTTCGCCGGCGCGGCGCGCGCGTTGGGAGGCGGTGCAACGGCAAATGCCCGGTGCTCGACGCGGGCGTTCGCGGCGATCGTCAGCGATTTCGCAAAGAACGCGCCGCTGTGGACGCGCTCGGTGCGAGGCAGGACCAAGTGCGAGGCGGGAGCCAACCAAGTACCTCGCAGCGCATTGGTGACAATCGCCGGCTCCACCCCTGCGTAACCGAACATGATCGACGGCTGCTGCCAGAAATCCAGGAGCTCGCCCTGAATGGTTACCGAACTCCGGATCCAAACGTAAATGGGGCCATCGACGTTGTTCAGCTGAAGCACTCCCCGCCCCGCGACCGTGAGAGCGTCGAGATAGTAGGTCCCAGTCCGCAGCTCCAACTCCGAGTCTGCCCCGACTTCGATGCTGCCATAGGCACCGGGCGCGAGCTTCAGGGGTTGGCCATCCGTGGCGTGCGTCGCGCGATTGCCGGCATTCAGAGCTGGGAATCGCACCTGCCACGAATACTCGTCCGAATCACACGCGACGCCTCGCAGCGCTCCCACTCTGACAAGGGCCCGGCCCAGGTCGAGCGCGCCGCACACTTTGAGGTAACCTCCGAGCGCCGCGCCATCTTCGATCTGCGTTGAAGATCCGCCATAAACCGCGCCGACTTGCGCTTCGCGCTGCAGTTGTAGTCGACCGCGACTGGCAAGGATTGCGCTGCGCGCTCCCAGCACCACGCTTGCACCGGACTCGACGACCAGCGAAGCGTCCGCGGATGCGACCACTCGCTCCCGCTCGATCCCGAGTGGGACAAAAACGCGGAAATCTCCCGACGAAGGTCGGCTCGGCGGCGGTGCTTGCGCGCCATGACTCAAAGACCGAGTCTCACCGAGGCCCCACACGCGATCGCCGCCCTCTTCCACGCAGCCAAAGAGGAAGAGGGTTGCCAGAACCGCGCAGCGTAGCTGGCCACTAGGCCTAGGCCGAGTGCGATTGCGCGCAGGCGTTACGACTGTTCCCATCCACGCCTTCTTATCGTTCAGCGAACACTTTGGATACTGCGCGCGAGACCAATTCGAAACGTCCATCGGAAAGCGCGACTCACCGCGCTGCCCGCGCCAGCAAAAGAACTGCGCTTCGCGAGCGGAGTGTGTTAGTTGCGGTCTCGAGCTTGGGCGCGGGCGCCGGAGTTTGGGCTGGGCCGGCAAACGAAACAAGGGCGGTAAATCATGGGTCTTTTTCAATCGCTTCTGCGACGACACTCAACGCGCTTCGCGCTGGCCGGCGCCGCCACATTGACGGCCATCGGCTGTTTTACAGCTTGCGGTGCGAGCGACAGCAACGACGAACCGTTGCTCGCCACTTCACGTGAGCCGGTTCAGCTCGCCTGGGTCGGTTGGAACGAATCGACGACCACCACGGGCGTGAACTTGCTGAAAGCGAGCTCCCAGTCCGTCAACGGCAAGGCCACCGGCGCGTTGCGCTACGGCATCTCGAACGGCGTGAAATACAGCTGCGGCGTCACCTTCATCTCGCACACCTACGCGCTGACGGCCGCGCATTGTGTGGACCAAGCGGATCTTTCGCTCAGCAGCACGTTCACCGTCGAGCAATACAACACGACGAATTTGGATCTCAATCAGGCCTTTGGTCTGCAAGCGCAGGTGTCTGGTGATTGGCCGGATTACTACAGGAGCCGCAAGCTGTCGGCCGCGGACGGCTACGTGGTCAAGCCTTACACCGGTTGCAAGATCATCGCCCGCTGTTCGACGCCTACTGAGTATGGGCACGACGTGAAGTGCCCGGTTCCGCCCGGATACAACCTGGACTTGGCGATGATCCAGTGTCCTACCCGCGAGAAAAACACGGTCAACTACGTCAAGGTCGCGACCGACGCCCACGTCGCCGAAGTGAAAGCGGGCACGCGGGCCGTCGAAGTTTGGTGGTTCCACGAGGTATTGAACCTGGCAACCACGGCAAACATGCCCTACGAGCCGTACATGCCCAACTTCAATTGGGATCACTACGGCAAGTACGGCGCCGAGAACCAGAACTATCACTACTGGCACAGCGCCGCGGATACCGACCGTCAGCTCTTGCCGCTGATCTCCAAGCACACCGCGACGAATGCGCTGTACAAAGCCACCGCCGAAGAGACCATGTACATCATGGATACGAATATCCCGGTGTGCCACGGCACGTCGGGTTCCGGTGTGTTCGCAGCCGGCGTGAACGAGTTCATGGGCATCGTCGCCGAGTTCGGCACAGCGTTCACTGGTGGTGTGTTGTGCGAAACGATGACCGCCGCGTCCACCGGCAACGGCATGGGCTACACCCAGCACAACTGGGCCCGTTATTTCGAGAGCATGCCGGAAGTGACAGCGGACCGCTGATCGCAGCACTCAAGAGCAAGACTCGACGCCAAAGTCCTCGAAGCGTCGAAGCTGCACCCCCTCCGCGGTGTAAACCAGAAACAGCGCGGTGTCCGGCCGGTACTGCGCGTAGAGCTTCAGCAACATCGCGCGCCCGGTTGGCCTGCCATCGGGCCAGCGTTCGACGATGCTCGGCGTGAGTCGGCGATCGTGCCGCCCATACACGTCTGGCCAGGGGAACGGCGAGACGCTCGCGCTGCCTTCGAGCACTCTGACCTCGAGGCGGCGTTCCCGCGCCTCGAACCTCACACAGGCACGAAAGCGTTGCCAGTCGGCGCTCGGCAGCGTGAGGTAAGTCAAACCCATCACGTCGAAATGATGGTTCGGAAAGCGCAGTTCGAGGAAACCTTGCACGCTGTGATCCAAGAGCACGGTGGCTTCCGGCTGCGGTAAGCCGCGCGGGTCGTCATCCGTACGCAGCTGGTATGGGAAATTGACGAGAAAGACCGTCGTGCCGGGCTGCGCGGAGGCCAACTGGGAGGCCGCTCCCTCGAGCGCGAACCGCGACACTTCGCCGACGTCACGCCAACGGTTCAAGGTTTCGCTGTGACCGAGCACGGGCGATGCACTCAGCAAGTAGCCGATGCAAACCACCGCCAATGCGCGCAGGAACGAGCGCGCGACCGCGCTGTAGCGGACCCAGCGTGCGGACCCCGGCGCTACGACGTGCGCGGGGCCCACGCTCAGCCACGCCAAGAGGATGGCAAAGAAGATGCTGTGTAGATAACTCTGACGCGGCAGTAAGCGGCCGGTCCAGAGCGGCATCGATTGCAGGGCGAGCCCGCTGCCAGCAAGCCACAGCACGAGCCGCGCGCGGCGTGCCTTCAAAAACTGCGCAACCGACCAAGCCACGACGCTCAGCAGTACGACCAGTGCGCCGCTGCCGAGCTCGAGGGCCCAAGGCGCCAGCGCTGCACTCACGCGATTCAGCTGCCCCGGAGCGAGCAGAAGCAAGAGTGACACCGCACCCGATCCGAGGAACTCCCGCCAAACGCTGTGAGGTTCCGGCGCGTAACCGCCCAAGCCATGCAAGACCGCGCCGCGCCAAATCAGAAAACAAGCCGTGATCAGGGCGATTGGTGCGCTACGCACGACGAGCTCACGGATCAAAGCGGGTATGTTCGACTGCCGCGAACAGACCAGCAGCAGCGCGACGACGCTGACCGGAACGAGCACCGCTACCTCCTTGGAGAGCAACGCGCACGCAGTCGCAATCACCACCCACGCCAGGCGACCGGCGCCCGGCTTGCGCGCGTAGGCCAAAGTCGCCATCCAGCTCGCGAGCAAGAACGACGTAGCCAGCAGATCGGCGCGGCGCGCAATCACGGGTACGAACTCCGCCTGTGCGGGATTGATCGTGAAGAGCAGCGCGGCAACGAATGCGACCCGCGTCGCTAGAGCGCGGTCACGCGTTGCGGGCCGCGCCACCTCGGGCTCGGACGCCGCGAGCTGCAGCCAACTTGCCCGCATGACCACGAACAGCAATTGCCCATTCAGGCTGTGCAGCAAAAGGTCACTGAGGTGATATCCGAGTGGATTTAGCCCCCAGAACAGCTCGTCGAGCCCCCAACTCACGCTAGCGAGTGGTCGAAAGAAGCGCGCGTTGGGCATCAGATCGAACATCAGCCGCGAGCTCAGGATCGCGCCCAGTGGTCCAAAGCCGTGGAGCCGCCCGGTCGAGATCAGCGAGAGCGTATCGACATCGATGAAGTACCAATGCAGCACTCGCGAGAACGCGACGACACTGGCGACCGCCAGGACCGCGGAGCACACGAATAGCAGCGGCTTTGCGGAACGCGCACCGTGCGGCAAGTGCGGGTCAGTGCTGCGCGCGGTAGAGGCCCCAGAGACCCCGTGCCACCAAGCCATAGCCGGCCGCCCTCATGTGAGTGTCGTAGTTCCAGTACAGATGATTGCCGTTCGCCTCTTCCTTGCGCAAATCTTCACTGAAATCCAGGAAGGGGATGCCGAGGGCGGCGCTCGCAGTCGCTAGGGCTGGACCGTGCTTTTGATATTCGGGGCCCTGCAAGCTGGTCACGCCCTTCAACTCCGAAAGGCGCTCGGCGAACGCGATGTAGTAGTTCGAGACCTGAACCGCGGGAGGAATGAAGGCGAGGATCAGCTGCTTGACTCCCTGTTCTTTGGTGAAGGCCTGCAGTTGGCGCAGGAGCCCCGCCGCATCGATCGGCGCTCGCAAAGACTTCTCGGTGTGCGTCAGGTGGTCGAGCAGCCATGGCGAGAGTGTTCCATCGGTCATCTCGGTCATCAGCTCGGGATCGACGTAGCGCGCCGAGCGGGCTCTGGTGGTCGGATTCGAAAGCGGGTTTCCAGGATCGGGGACCTTGAAATAGACGGGACTGATCGCCCCCGGACGGCGACGCGGCAGTGTCCGATGATTGAGTGCCCGCTTTACGACCGTGACCGCGCGCGGGGTCCATGCATTGGCTAGGCGCACCGACCGAACAGGGCGCGCGAGTTCGAATTCCAATGGCGGCGCTGGGAAATCGTTCTCGTAGAAAACGAGCATCACGACATCTGGTTTGAAAGCGGGCACCGCGTCGTGAATCAAGGACGCGTAGTCAGTGACCCCAGCCCCCGATATACCCAGGTTCATCACCTCCACCGGAGTGCCGGCTCGCTCGGCTTGTCTGGCGAACTGCGCGGGGATGGTATGCTCGTCGTCCGTCAGCAAGCCTTCTACGAAACTGTCTCCGATGAACATCACACGAGTGCGCTCATCTGACTTGGCGACCGGCCAATCACTCGGGTCGCGAAACCCGTACACGTTGACCGAGTTGATGCTCTCCGTACCGTCGGGTTTCGACCGGTACAGGTAACGGGAGTTCATGTTCTCGCGTAGGGGCCCGTACACCCATTTCGGACGCGGGCCGTAATGGACGCGATTGAAACTCGGGTATTCGGGTGTGGGAAATACCCAGCGAAACGCGGCCTCTTGCAGCAAGAGCACGGGCAACAGCAGGAGCGCACCTGCCAGATTCCGCCGCACCCAACTTCCTTTTTTAGGCCAGCTCATACCCACCGCTCGACCGCATCGCCTCGGCTTATAGCAATGATCCGCTGACGGCTCGCACAATTGTGATCCGTGCGCCGAGGGGCCGCGTCGACTCGCGAGTTGCAAAATGCGAGCGCGCGATGCCATTTCTCCTCCGTGAGATTTTCTCGGCGCTATACTCGGCGCGCCTTGGGACGCAACGCCCCAAGCGAGGGAAGATCTCGAGATTCATGAGTGCACGACGCGTTCGAGAGGGGTTGCTTTGGTCGGGTTGTTTCGTGCTGCTGCTCGCGTGCGGCGGAAAGCAAGCATCACCCGCTGATAGCAGCGGCGCAGGAGCCTCCGCCGCGGGAAGCACGAGCACGGCGGGCGCTGGCACGGCGGGCAGCCGTCCCGCGCAGGGCGGCCACACGAACAGCGCAGCAGGTGCCGGTGGCCGCGGGGGCGAGCCGCTACCGATGGCGGGCAGCGCCGGCGAGCCGCAAGACAACCGGCCGCCGCGCCCCACTTGGGACCCGCCGTTCGAACTCGGAGCGCCCGGCTGGCAAGGGAGCGACAAGCCCCTGTGCGAAAAGCATGTCGGCTATCATGAAGCCTTCGATGTTTGGTCGGACTCGGGCGGCGTCTATGCCCTGCTCTCGGAGGGCTGCAACGAGCTCGCCGGCACGCCCTGCGGTGCTGAGGGCCTGACCGTGCAATTCAATGACGGCTCCGGCTGGCAGTCGATCTACCACACGGATGCGACTCCTAATTTGCATCTGCGGGGTTTGCCCGCTGGTCCGGCAGTCCTCGTCGGTCTGCAGTGCGGCATCGCCTTGCTCGATTCAGACGGCAATGGCACCTGTTCGACTCCGCTCCAAGGCTTGCCACCGGCAGATGTTTTCGGCGTGAGCAGCGACCACGCCTACGCAATCGACGATGCGCGCGTGCTCGAATACACGGGCGGCACTTGGCAAGAGCTCGCCACGCTACCCAACGCCGCCGAGGCAATCTGGGCAGACGATCAGAACATCGTTGCCGTTGGCTTCAACCAAGCGGTGTATCTGAATACGGGCAGCGGCTTCAACGCTATGGCAGGCGTACCCGCTGGCGACTACGTGTCGGTTTGGGCGTTCGCGGTCAACGATATCTGGCTCGGCAATCGGGTCGGCCAACTCGTGCACTTCGACGGCGCGAGCTGGAGCGTCCTGCCCTCGGGAAGCACGCGCTCCATCGACGGCTTGTGGGGTGCGGAAGGCCAATTGTTCTTCCGCACAGCGCGCGAATTTGGTCGCTCCGACGGCCACACCGCCGAGATCCTGCTCGCGGGTCCGGGTGCAGACGCAGACAACCCGCGGATCGAAATCGGCGGCCTCTGGGGGCGCTCCGCGAAGGAGGTATTCGTCTCGCTGGTCGACGCGAACTTCCAAGACTACGCGTGCGGTGAGCACTTCATGGTCTGGTTCGACGGCGACGAGTTCCACGAGTTCTGAGCGCGTCACGCCGCTTACGCAACGCCTCGGGCACGGCTCGCTGGCCCGCAAACGGTGCGGGCCAGCGTTTACCGAGGCGTGATCGGCGCTTCCTTACTGCCGGTCGCCGGTGATTTCCGGCAACGTTTCGAAGGTCGCCGTGAACGCGCGATTGGTATATTGCAGGCCGCTCGTGGCGCCGGTGTCCATGTTGGAGCAGAGCTGTGTGCTCGCCCAAGCACTGCTACCCGTCGAAGTCGGACCGAGGAAGCTGTCCGTACCTGCGATGAACACACCGGAGCCCGACGTGCCATGGCAGCCCGCGGCGGTCGTGTTCGTAGTGATCGAACCGATGCCCGTGGCCTTGTACTGCACGTTCAACTTGGAGTGCTTGGAGATCAGCGGGAAGAACTGATGCAGCTGGTTGTGCTTGTAGTGGTAGTTGTTGAGGCGACCGGAAGTGTCGTCGAAATTGTAGTAGTGTAGGTAGTTGAAATCGGGCTCGTACGGCATCTCGTACGGGGTGCGCGCCGTAGACAAGGCAAGGATCTCGTGGAACCACCAAACGTCGATGTTCTGCGTGCCTGAGTCAGAGCTCGCCACGTGCACCCAGTTCGAGCCCGTACGGGGGCGAGAGGGGCAATAGATCAGGCCGATGTCGGCGTCCGCAGTGAACGGGCAATTAATCTTGTCGCCGTAGGCCGTGGAGCAGCGGCGTGCGATCACGCAACCGTCATAGTTCGTCTCGTAGTAGCCTTGGGCGGGGCCGATGGTGGTGAGGCGCGTGTAGTTCGGCCAGGTCCCGCTAACGCTCGCCTGCGACACCGCCGCAGTCAAATTGAGGGCGGTCGTATTGTATTGAGATACGGTGAACGGCACGGTGACCGGCACCGAGCTCGGCAAGAGGTATTTCGACGCGATGCAATGTGCGGCGGTCACCGCATAGCGGTGAGAGATGAAGGTCACACCGCACTCACCCACCGCGCCGTCGGCCCAGGTCGCACGCATGGCACCGGTCGATCGCCCCGCCAAGCGACCAGTCGACGAGGTGGTGAGCAGATTGACCCCCGTGTTGGTGGTGGACTCGAACCAACCCACGTAAGCGGCCTGCACGGGATTGGTGGACGTCGCGAGCAAGACCTCATCGTCCCCGGCGCCCTCACCGCCGCACGCCACGATACCCGTCGCCGCTGCCGTGGTCAGTGCGGCCGCGACGCAACCCCACGCCCAACGCCGCTTGCTGCCCAAACCAAACGCTTTGAATATTTGCATTGCGAACTCCACCCTCGAATTTGAAGCAATCAAAGCGACGGTTCCCCGGTTCGCTTTGCCTCACCCGCCGATAGGTTGCAAAAAACAACCTGACCGACCACGCTCTTATCACGCGCTTCGTTGCGGAGGCAACAGCGGGGCAAGCAGGGGTGGCCCGACGAACTTCGACGTAAAGACACTAATGTTACTCTCGTCCTCATTCGTCATCGCTTTCACGTGGGCATGAGCGCCCATCGACCCGCCGGTCGGCCACGCGCCTATTGGCAATCCGCCAAGCGTTGGTATTGGCCGGCACTTGCGCTGTTGTGCGCGCTCGTCGGCATTTCGTTGCGGCTTGCGGAGCCCGAGCGTGCACTGCCTTGGTACGACGAGTTTCGCACCCTTCTCCACGCTTCCGGTCACTCGTACGATGATCTCGACCACCTACGAGACAGCGCGCGCCCGCTCTCCGCGCGCGACGTGCAACGGGCTTATCTGAGCCCACAGAGCGAGCGCGGCTTCCCGGCTTCGATGGCCGTTGCGTTGGAGGCGGATCCGCAAGTCAGCCCGCTTTACTATGGCTTGGTGCGGTTGGCCTTCCGCCCCGCCACTCCGCCTTTGGCTAGCGCTCGTTGGGTGTCTGCGCTCGGCGCCACACTGCTCTTACCCGGCTTTTTCTGGCTGTGTTGGGAGGCATTCGCGCAGCGAACCAGCGCTTGGATCGGCTTGGCACTGGTATCTCTCTCACCCGCGCAGCTCTATTGGGCATTCGAAGCCAGGCCCTATTCGTGGTGGGCCGCGGGCATCGCATTTGCGACCGCCGCACTGCTGCACGCCTCACGCAAGCCGAGCCGAGCCGCCTGGCTGGCGTACAGCGCGTGCACGGCGCTGATGATTCATTGCCATTTGTTCTCTTCGCTCGTGCTCCTCGTGCACCTTGCGTTCGTGCTGGTCGAGCGACGCTCTGCTTTCAAGCGTTTCGCTTGGGCGCTGGCCTCGGCGTTGCTGATTGCTACTCCGTGGTTGCTCTGGTGCGTCAAGGCTTGGTCCTCGAGCGTCGCGCCTTCGGTGAATTGGCTGAACCGACCGCCAGGCCCTGAGTACTGGGGCCATTTGAGCTATGCGTTCGGGCACGGTGCGTGGTTCCCGCTGCGAGATGGTCCACTCGCGTTTGGCGCCGGCGCAGCGGCCACCCTGTTCATCCTGCAGGAACTCATACGCAAGAATCGCCGCGGTAGTGGGCTCTTGATACTGGCGCTGTTCTTTGCGATCCCAACGCTATTGGCGGTGCTCGACCTCGCCTTTGGCGGCATCCGCCTCAGCGTAGTTCGCTACGTGCTGCCTTCGAGCTTGGCGTTGCTGCTGGCCTTTGCTTGGTATTTTGGGCGCTCCCGAAGCTGGCTCAACTGCGCGTTGGCGAGCACCGCGCTGGCTCTGGCGTTGGTCGGCGCTGTGAAAACACAACGCGCCTATCTGCCCGAAGGCAAATGGCGAACCGAGCCCGCCGCCCTCGCGCAAACAGCGCAAGCGCTTGCTCACGCTCCCCGCGCCTTGCTGGTCAGCTTGGGCCAAGTCTCGTTCCCAGCCACGCTCAGCTTGGTCGTCGATCCGAGGACTCGCTTCTCGTTCGTGAGCTCCGAGCAAGACTTCGCAGATCTCGAGCGTCGCGAACGAGCACACCAGATCCTGATCCTCGCCACTGACTACGCCTGGTACTACGAGCCCCGTCAGCGCGAGGCGAACGCGCTATTTCAAAAGCTCGCTCGCGACTACGACCTGCAGCCCGTCGGCCCGAGTCTATTTCTGGCCAAAGCACGCGCTGCCGCCGCGCCCTAAGGGAGCTTTGCGGCAGAGCGCCTACGGCTGCTTTGCCGTGCGGATCAACTCCCAGGTGATGGTTCCGCTCCCCTCACTGATACGCAGTTCATAGACTTCAGCTGGGTGGAGCTCGAGTTGCAGCTCGAGCTTCGCGTCCTCGTCTGCAGTCTCGACCCATACATTCCAATCGCCACGGCCCGGCAGTGCGAGAAAGCGCGCCGGACCTGCACAAGGCACGGGCGGCGCGCTCGGAAACGCCAAGCGCACGGACCCCGGCGGCTCTTGATACCGGACAACACTCACCCCGCTGGGCACCAGCAGCGTGGCGAGCTCCGCGGAGCTGCTCGGGCGCTCCGTGCAGATCTTGCTCGCTCGTCGATCGATGACGTGCGGCGGCTGCCGCGCCGCGCTCGAACACGCGGAGGACGACGCCAGCGCGAAATAGGCCAATGCCCAGAGGCAGAACGATCTCAGCCTTCGATTCGTAGATCGCGCGCGGTCGGGTGGTCGAATATTTCCGGGAACCTTCCGGGCGCGTTGGGTGTCACAATCGTACGGCATGCGTTCGGCCTCCGCCGCTCAACTCAGCTCGCTGTTCGGCTCCATCGCCCTACACGCGTGCGTGGTGCTGGTGGTAGTGGTCGCGGCGCGCAAGCCGCCGCCGTTGCCCGTCTCTACGACACCCGAGCGTCCAGATCCTTGGTTGGGGGCAAGCGCGGTGGAGGTCGACGCGGTGGCCACACCAGAGGCCGAGCCCAATATCGCCAATGCGGCCAGCGTGACGGAGTCGGAGTCACCGCCTGCGGCCGCGGTCGCCGCGGCGAGTGAGGCCGCGGCGGCGGCCGAAGCGAAGCCGCAAGCCGTCCCGGCCGAGCACCAACCCGACGCGGATCCAGCGCCAAAGCCCAAACCCATCCGGCCACGACCACGCAAGCCGGCCAAGCCCGCGACGGCGGTCGCGGCCGCGCCGGCTGCCGCGGAGGGCAACCACGAAGCCAACACTCCGGCGGCGACTGGCAGCTTTGGCTCGGAAGGCTTGCCCATTGGTGTGCGCAGCTTGCCTGGCGCGTTCGTGCGTGCGATTCCACCTGCCACCGGCGCGGATCCGATTTGGCAGAGCTTGCCAGTCGGCACGCAGCGTCCCTTTATTTTGGCGGTAGAGGTCGATGCCGACGGCCACATTGCCAGCGCGAAGATCTTGGGCGCCCACGACGGCGAAGCGATCCCGCCGCAGTTCGAGCACTTGCGGCAGCGCGTGATCGCGTTGCTGGGCGGCGGCTTGTTTGCGCTGCAAAGCAACGGCACGGGCGGCCGCGATCTATTTCGGATCACGATCACGCTCTCCGATCGCGCGGTGAAGGAGGACAGCGAACCGGCCCAGCTCGTGGAGCGCGGGTTCGAGCCGCCGCGCGGCAGCGCACCCGGGCGTGCGTACTTCACGCTCGCTTCGGGTCGGCACTTCGAGGCCCGGGTCGAAGTCTTGGGCTCGCCCGCGCGGCCCAAACATCCGTAGTGCCTACTTGAGCGCGGCTTCGGAGACGATCAGCGGCAGCTTCTTGTGCTTCAAGCGCTCGGGCGCGATCGGCGTTTCGATGCCTTCGTAGCCGCTGCCGTCGGGGCGATGGCCGAGCAGGGCAAATTCGCGGCGATAGTCCGAGAATTTGCCGCCTTGGCGCACGGCGGCGATCAGCGCGAGGCCCTCGGCTTCGCCGCCCTGCGCCAGCACGTATTCGATCCAGGCCCACTTGGCGCTGACGGCGCGCACGTCCGCGCGGCCGCGCAAGCCCTTGCGCAGTCGGTCGAGTTTGGCGTCGACGCGGGCGACGCCGGCGTAGGGCATGCGGTCGAGCGGCGTGTTGCGCTTGGCGCAGAACGGCGCAACGCCCAGGGCGATCGGACAAATCTTCGAGAGCTCGCTCACGAACTTGACGCACTCGTCGATGTCTTCGTCGGTTTCGCCGGGTAGGCCGATCATCAAGTAGAGCTTGAGGCGATCGAAGCCGTGGCGGCGAGTGCGCTCGGCAGCAGCGAGGTAGTGCGGTTCGCGTCCGCGGCGATCGATCAAGCCGCGCATGCGCTCGCTCGGGCCGTCGAGGGCGGTGGTGAGGGTCTTGTGGCCCGCTTTGCGCAGGGCCGCGACGAACTCTTCCTTGAGCCGATCCGGGCGCAGGCTGGACAGGCCGACCTGCATGCCGCGTTCGGCGAGCTCGCTGACAATCTCGATGATTTTCGGGTGATCGCTGACGGCCGCGCCCACCAGGCCGACTTTCTTCACATCGGCCGGGATCTTCTCGAAAATGACCTCTTTAGGCACGATCCGCATGCCGCCGTTGGTCGAACGGCGCATCACGCAGTAGGTGCAGCCGCGCGAGCAGCCGCGCTCGCTCTCGATCAGGAACATGTTCGACAGTTCGGTGTGCGGCGTGCGGATCGCGCTGTACGCGGGTAGCTCCGCGTCACTGCACGCGCCGATCTTGGCCAGCGTGCTGCCGTGAAGCGCGGGCACGAAGATGTTCGGATGCTCGGCCAGTGTTGCTAGAGCAGCAGCGCGGGTCGGCGCGCGGTGGATGGTCTCGATCGCGAACTCCACGATGCTCTCGGCTTCGCCCATCACGATCGCGTCCACGATTGGCGCGAGGGGCAGCGGGTTGGAGAAGGTGAGCGGGCCCCCGGCGAGGATGAACGGGTGCTGCTCGTCCCGCTCCGAGCGCAGAACCGGGATACGCGAAGCATCCAACATGCGCACTAGGCCCGAGAGCTCCAGCTCGTACGCGACGCTCACGGCCAGGATCGGGAATTCGCCGAGCTCCCGCAAGCTCTCGTAGCTGAACGGGCGCTCGATTTCGGCCCCCGCGCGGTCGCCCTCATCCGGCAAGAACACGCGCTCGCACATGGCCTCGGGCATGGCTTGAATCGCGCGGTAGATGCGCTGATAGCCGAGCGAGCTCATGCCCACGTGGTAGGGCGATGGATAAACCAGGGCCACGCGGGCGGGCGCATCCTTTTCGATGCGACCGATCTCATCAGACAGGCGCGTCTGAATGAGGCGTCTTGTCGCACTGGAAAGCATTGGGGGCCGAGTATAGCTGGAATGCCGCATGCGGCGAGACGACGGAGCGAGTTTTAGCCAACTTCAACCCAACCCCCACCCTAAAACCCACGCTATTGTATGGGCGTGAAGCTCGTTTCTCCGCGGGAGCCCGGCGCGCCCGACAGCACACTGATTTACGACTGGAACGCGGCCGGCGTCGCTCAACCCGCTCCGCTCACTGTTACGTTGCTCGATGAAACCCTGCGCGACGGGCTACAGAGCCCGTCGGTGCGCAACCCGTCTCTGGCTGAGAAGCTCGCGGGGCTCGAGCTGATGAACCAGCTCGGTATCGAGTACGTGAATGTCGGTTTGCCCAGCGCTTCGCCGCGTGCGCTCGCGGAAGCGATCGAGTTGTGTCGCGCGATCGCCGTGCGTCGCTACGCGATCCGTCCGGTGTGCGCAGGACGCACCTTGGTGGATGACGTGCAAGCCATCGTCGAGGTCTCGCAGCGCGCGGGAGTCCCCGTGGAAGCGTCACTGTTCGTTGGGTCGAGCCCGATCCGCGCGGTAGCCGAAGATTGGGATTTGGAATTTTTGCTCTCGCGCTCGAAGGCGGCAATCGACGCAGCGCGAAAGGCCGATCTACCCGTGACGTTCGTCACCGAAGACAGCACCCGCGCGCGCCCGGAGACCTTGCGCGCGTTGTTCCTGCTCGCGATCGAGCGTGGCGCGTCGCGCATTTGTTTGTGTGACACGGTGGGCTTCGCGACCCCCGAGGGCGTCGCCGCAGTCACGCGTTTTTCTCGCGAAATCGTGGGCGCGCGCATCGGCATCGATTGGCACGGGCACAACGATCGAGGGCTCGCCGTCGCCAACGCGCTCAGCGCCGCCCACGCAGGCGCCGATCGCCTACACGCGACGGCATTGGGCGTCGGCGAGCGGGTCGGCAATCCCGCGATGGAACTCTTGCTCTTGAACTTGCTGCTCGCCAATGCGCCACGCTCGCTCGAGCGCGTCCGGGCATATTGTGAGCACTTCGCGCGCGTCCTCGATGTCGGCGTGAGCGACAACCAACCCCTGATCGGCAAGAACGCGTTTCGAACCGCGACCGGCGTGCACGCCTCCGCGATCGCCAAGGCCGAAGCCAAGAGCCAGTGGCTCGGTGACCACGTGTACAGCTTGCTCTCGGCGGCCAGTATTGGTCAGCATGCCTCGATCTGCATCGGACCCATGTCCGGCGCATCCAATGTGCAACACTGGCTGTCCAGTCACGGTATCAGCGCGAGCGAACCGCTGCAGCGCGCCATCCTGGAACGCGCAAAATCTGCCGATCGCGTGCTGAGCGATGAAGAACTTTTGTCGGTAGTCAGCCGCGTGCGCCGCGAAATGTAAGCCGCTCGGGGCGCAAAACCCCTTTCTCTCCGCATTTTTAGGCGATTCTCGCCGATCTGCCCTCAACAAAGACAGAGATTCTCCGTTCTAGTTGCTCGTGAGTGAATCGTTGGATCCCCTACGGTCGGCGCGTGAGCAGGTGCTGCACGTTCCGACTAGTTTGATGAGCGCGGCGTCGGCACACACCGTCAAGCCGAGTATCGAGGCACCTGGAGCGAATTTCGCAGCGCGGACCGCGCGAAAGCTGTCGCTCAAAATCGCCGCCATCGCGGCGGTCTCGGCCGCCTTTGGTTTGGCCGGTGCGGCCAGCTTGTCCCACCTACGCGCACGCCCCGCACCGGTGATGCAAATCGTCAGCGGTAACCCGGCGCTGAAGAAGGGCTCGGACGGCGAAAGCGTGCGCTGGCACTCGAAGACGAGCAAAATCTACTTCGACGCCTCGCTCGACAACGCGGGCAGGCACGGGCGCGAAGCCGTTCAGCTCGGCTTCGGCACCTGGATTGGCAGCGGCGCCAAGTTGCCCGCATTGGATTTCGACTCGACCCAGGGCGCGAAATTCGGACAAGTTCCGAACGGCAAGAGCGAAGTGATGTACGGGCCGATCACGCTCGCCGGTCATGAGAACGATCTGGCGCTGACCGTGACCTTCTCCGATCCGAGGACCGGTGAAGTCGTCGAGTCCGACATGATCTTCAACAGCAGGCACCCGTTTGGCATCCTGCCCTACACCGGGCAAGCGATGAACATTCAGGACACCGCGAGCTGCGATCAGAAATACGATCTGCAAAGCGTTGCCACCCACGAAGCCGGCCACTTCTTCGGCCTGGGCGAAGACTTCGACACCAAGCCGGCCACGATGTTCTACACCACCGGCCGCTGCGAGACGAACAAGCGCGTCCTGCTCAATTCCGACGAAACCACGATGAACGCCCTATACGTTGCGCAGGCCTCCGGCGACGACGAGAGCGGCGAGTCGGCAGCAAAGGGCTGCGGCGGCGCGCGCATCGGCCAAGGCCAGACCAACGGCTCCGTGCCGCTGCTGAGCGTGCTCGGGCTGCTCGGATTCGTGGCTTGGCGCCGTCGACGCAGCTGAGCTCCAGCCGCTTCGAATTCGCAAAGTATCCACGATCGAGATCCACGAGCCACGAGCCACGATGAAGCGTGGCTCCGGTCAGCGATTGTGCGCTGCCGTCGAGCTGGTTGGGGCAGCCTGGCGATTGGACGACGAAGAGAAGCCCCACAAGCATTGGCGAACAGCCACGCAGTGACTTGCTGCTGAATCCCGGAAGCAAGGGTCAAAGCGTTGGCGACGCATACAGGTTTCGACCTCGGCCATCGACGCCTCGCAGCGCGGAAATGCGCGTTGGCATCCAGCCAAATCGAAGGCAGTGGCATTCCAGCCGTCTTTGCACTCGAGGCCCGCGCCTCCGGGACCAGAGCGCGGAACGCCGCGTAGCCACACCAACTGCTGCCACGCGCACGCGATCGCCCGCTGCTCGTCGGACAAGTCCATTTCGCGCAAGCGAGAGTCGACGTCCGAATAGGCTGGGAGATACCGGGCCCAGGAAACCCTCACGAACGAACCGTCGGTGAACGCGTGCTCGTCACGACGACGTTGCTCCACGAGCAGATCGGTGAAGGCCTCGCTCAAGCTTGGTTTCGGATCGAGTTCGGCGACCAACTCTAGCAAGCGGTTCCATCGTGATGCCCCCCAGTCCCCCTCTGACAAGGCTTCGCTCGCGGGCCGCGTCTCGACCTTTCCGCTCTGCAAACCGACCGCAATCTCGGCAATTGGCGTTCCTGAGTCATCCACGAACACAAAGCCGAGCTCCTTTTGCCAGCCGCTCGATTTTACTTTCGGATTCTTGTCTCGCTGGTTGGTGATCGCGAGCAGTTCGGTAACCTGACCGGGCGCGAGCTCGACAGGAGGATAGCTCACTGAAGGGCAGTACCGGCCATCGGTGGCGAGCAGCACATCGCTGCAACCCGCAACGCTGCTGTCGAGGACAGCCTGGCCGGGGAAATCTCGATCGTTTCCGAATCGATGAAAGAACACGTGCCGAAACTTGCGGCCGGGAAACGGACCCTTCAATGGCGTCGCGAACCCACCGAAGCTTCTGAGTGGAGGTTGAGGGTGAAATAGATAGAGGGACTGCCACGCGAACGCCTCGGGTTGTGCAGCGAAGAACTCGACCAGCTCTGCTTGCGGCGGTGGCAAGGCGATCGGAAACCCGTGGCTCAGCACCTGCGAGGGCGGCGAAACAGCCGGGAGCACCGCCGCATGGGCGGCTGGTTCGAGCGCCACGCTGCGGGCTTCCACGCTAGCCCGATGTCGCGCACAAGCAACGAGCGGGACCGTCAAGGCAACCAGCCATACGCAGGGAACGCCAGTACGGATTCGTTTCTGACTTGCGCTCTCAGACCTCCGCGATTGAGCCGGGGCATCGCGACGATGCATAGCCATCACAGACCCCTTTGATTCGGTCTGCTCGACCTCACTTCGCACCGCCGCTCCACCTTTCGAACGCTCCGCCGTAGCTAGAATACTAGTCAGCGTCGGAACGAAAGTAAGGGGCAACATCATCGCCCCGACTCGGACAATGGGCTACGCGCGTCTCCGGGGGCCGTCCCAGACGCCGAAGGCTTCGACGAGCCACGGCGTAGCGCGTGACCATCAACCCTATTTCAACGATTGCGTCGCTTTTTGCCGATTATTTTCGGGTCCTGACCTTTACGCGGCGGGCTTGGGCGGACAAGCTCCGGCGGCCGTGAACGAATCGCCACCGAGTGAGAAGCCGCCTGCAAAGCCGGGCGCGACGCAGGAAAAGAAGCAACGCCGTGCTCTGAGTCACGTGGGCGGCGAGGTGCGGGTCGTGGGAGGCTCGGAGCAAGATCGCGAGCGCTTGACCTACGCGTTGTCCGTCGATCCGGACGAGAACGCGACGATGGCGCACGTGCATGGGTTTCACCCATACCCGGCGCGTTTGCATCCGGAGACCGCGAGTCGGCTCGTGGAGAGCTTTTCGCCGACCGAGGGGCGCGTACTGGATCCGTTTTGCGGGAGCGGCACGGTGCTGGTCGAAGCACGAATGCTGGGGCGTCGGGCTTTCGGCGTCGATGCCAATCCGCTCGCGGTGGCGCTGGCTTCACTCAAATGCAGCGGATCGTCGCCGGAATTTGCGGACGAGTTGATCACCGCAGCGGCCGGTGTGGTGGCGCATGCGGACACGCGGCGCGTGCAGAAGCGGGGGCCGACTCGCAAGTATGGCACCGCCGATCGCGAAGTGTACGACGCGCACGTGCTGCTCGAGCTGGACGGGCTACGCGACGGCATTTCCCGGATCGAGGACACCGAGGTACGGCGCGCGCTGCTGCTCGTGCTTTCGGCCGCGCTCACCAAGGTCAGTAAGAAGGTCGGGGAAACGGCGCCACGCACGGCGCCCAAGCGGCTCGCGGGGGGCTTTACGATCCGCTTTTTCGAGACCAAAGCCAAGGATTTGGCCAAGCGGCTACTCGAGTACAGCGCGCTCGTGCCGCCTTCGGCGCCGGAGGCCAAGTGCGCGGTGGGGGATGCCCGCGATCTTTCGCTGATCACGCCAGGGTCGTTGGATTTGATCGTGAGTTCGCCGCCGTATCCAGGTGTTTACGACTATTTCGATCATCACGAGTTGCGTTTGCGCTGGCTCGGGATGGATGAGACCGCGTTCGAAGCGAACGAGATTGGCGCGCGGCGGCGGCTCTCCGGCATCGGCTTCCAAGCGGCGGTCCAAGCCTGGGAAGACGAGTTCGGCGCGTGTTTGGATGCGTTCCGCGAGGCGCTCGCGCCGCAGGGCAGCATCGCGCTGGTGATCGCGGACTCGGTGCTGGGCGGCCGTGCGCTGTACGCAGACGAGGCGGTGCGTGATTTGGCGATCGCGCGCGGTTTGGTCTTGGCTTGCTTGGGCTCGCAAGAGCGGCCGTACTTTCACGAACCCACGCGCGCCGCGTTTCGCGCCAGCCCTCGCCGCGAGCACGTGATCATCTTGCGTCACCCCAGTCGTAAATCTTTTCGGAATCGATGAAGCATCAAAATCGTCTGGCCTCGGAAACGAGCCCGTACCTCCTGCAGCACGCGCAAAACCCGGTCGATTGGTACCCCTGGGGGGCAGAGGCGCTGGCGCGCGCGGCCGCCGAAAACAAGCCCATTCTGCTGAGCATTGGCTACGCGGCGTGCCACTGGTGCCACGTCATGGAGCGCGAGTCGTTCGAGAACGAAGCGATCGCCGCGCAGATGAACGAGAGCTTCGTGTGCATCAAGGTCGATCGCGAAGAGCGCCCGGACTTGGACGAGATTTACATGGCGGCCACGGTCGCGCTCTCGGGCAGCGGTGGTTGGCCGATGACCGTGTTCCTCACACCCGAGCAACAGCCGTTTTTCGCGGGCACCTATTTTCCGCCCGTGGACAAGTACGGACGCCCGGGGTTGCCGACGCTGCTCGAGAACATCAAGCAATTGTGGCAGACCGATCGCAACACGCTGCTCGAGCAAGCCGCGCAGCTTGCGCAGCACGTCGCCGATCAGGCGCGTGTCTCGGCTCCGCTGGCGATTGGTCGCGATGCCATGCGCAGCGCAGCGCGCCAACTGCGTGGCAGCTACGACGCACGCTACGGCGGCTTCGGCAAAGCACCCAAATTTCCGCCCTGTCCGGCGCTAGCGCTGCTCCTTCGGCATCATCGGAGCGCGCCCGATCCTTCCTTGTTGGAAATGATCACGGGCACGCTCGACGGCATGAAGAACGGCGGCATGTACGATCACCTCGCCGGGGGTTTCGCGCGCTATTCGACGGACGAGCGTTGGCTCGTGCCGCACTTCGAGAAGATGCTTTACGACAACGCCCAGCTCGCCCGCGTGTATCTCGAGGCCCACCAGGTGACGCATGATCCCGAGTACGCGCGCGTGGCGCGCGAAACGCTGGACTACGTGATCCGCGAGATGCAAGAGCCGAACGGCGCTTACTACTCCGCCACCGATGCCGACAGCGAAGGCGTCGAGGGCAAGTTCTTCGTCTGGTCGCTCGATGAAGTGCTGGAGATCCTGGGCCCGGAAGCGGGCGAGCACTTCGCCGCGTATTACGACGTGACCGCGAAGGGCAATTGGGAGCAGCAAAACGTGCTCAACACGCCGCGCCCGCTCGCCTTCGTGGCCGATGAGCAGGGGATGCCCGAGCCGGTGCTGCGCGCCGAGCTGGAACGTTCCAAAAAGCAGCTGTATCAAGCCCGAAAGTTGCGCGTAGCGCCGCTCTTGGACGACAAAATCTTGAGCTCGTGGAACGGTCTGATGCTGTCCGCGATGGCGGCCGGCTATCGCGTGCTCGGGCACCGTCACTACTTGGACTCCGCGGAGCGCGCGGCCAATTCGCTCTTGTCGCGCATGGCACGCCCCGATGGCGGCTTGTTTCACACCGCGCGCGGCGCGCGGGCGCATGTACCCGGCTTCTTGGAAGACTACGCGTTCCTGTGCGACGGCTTGATCGCGCTGTACGAAGCCGGCGGGGCCGCGCGCTACTTGCACGAAGCGGATCGACTCGCGCAGCGCATGCTGGCCGATTTCGACGACGCGGAGAGCGGTGCGTTCTTCAACACCGCCAAAGACAGTGAGACGCTGATCGCGCGTCCGCGCGAGGGCTACGACAACGCGATCCCCAGCGCGAACGCGATTGCCGCGGGCGCTTTGGCCAAGCTCGCTTGTCACCTCGCTCGAGACGATTACCGCGAACGCGCGGCGCGTGCGTTGCGCGCGTACGGTAAGCTCGTGGAGCGTTCACCGCGTTCATTCGCCAGCTCGCTGTGCGTAGTCGATTTTCTGCTTCAATCGCCCGTAGAAATCGCGCTCGTCGGCGTGCCGGGTGACGCGGGATACGAGGCCCTGCGCAAGGCCCTCGGCCAGCGCTATTTGCCGAACGCGATTTTCTCGCACGTCGACCCGACCAAGCCGAGCGTGGAAGCCGAAGCACTGCCGCTGAGCCGTGGCAAAGCGCTCGTCTCGGGCAAAGCCGCTTTGTACGTGTGCCAGAACTTCACCTGCGCGGCGCCAATCGTCGAGGTTGCAGATCTGGATCGAGCTTTGGCGGCAGCAGTGCCGGCGAAGTCCGCACAGAGCATCGCGCGCAGCGCGCTCGTTGGGCGAGCCACTGCGACCGGTACCCGCAGTCGCACTGAGCGCCTGGCTGCCCAAGCGCGGAATGAGCTCGCAGATACGGGCTTGTCCGTCAGCGGCATCGGCTTCGGCGGCTATCGAGTGGACGACCAACACCCGGAACAACGCGCGGCGCTGGAGCTGGCACTGCGTTCGGGGATCAACTTGATCGACACCGCCAGCAACTACGCCGATGGTCGCAGCGAGCGTCTGATCGGCGAGGTCTTGTTTCAATTGAACGAGCAGCGCGAGCTCGAGCGCGCTGAGGTCGTGGTCGTGACCAAGATTGGCTACGTGCAGAACCAGAACCTGGAGCTTGCCACCGCGCGCAAAGCGCTCGACAAGCCGCTGCCAGAAATGGTCGAATTTAGCGACAATTTGTGGCACTGCATCCACCCCGAGTGGCTCCGGGAGCAACTCACCCGCTCGCTCGAACGCTTGGGTCTGGAGACGCTGGATGTATTGCTCCTGCACAACCCCGAGTACTTCTTGGCTGACGCCGCCAAGCGCGGGCAAGGGCCACTCGCCACCGTGCGAGACGAGTTCTATCATCGGCTCGAGCAAGCATTCCGCCATCTCGAAACCGAGGTCGAGCGCGGGCGCATCGCCTATTACGGCGTCTCCAGCAACACTGCGACGGGCGCTCCCGCCGCGCGTGACACCACCGAGTTTTCGCGTATGTGGGCCGCCGCGGAGTCCGCGTCACCGGGTAAGCACCACTTCCGCGTCCTGCAAGTGCCGCTGAACTTGCTCGAGAGCGGCGCGGCGTTCGAGCAGGGCGGAGCGCAGAGTCTGCTCTCTCAGGCTCTGGCGCGTGGCGTGGCCGTGCTCGCCAATCGTCCGTTGAACGCCATTCGCGGCGGCAGCATCCTGCGTCTGGCAGAGCCGATTCGCCCGGAAAAGGCGCCCAAATTCGAGTTCGTTCGCGGTAACCTGGTGGCGCTCGAGCGCGAGTTTCGCGAAACCATCGCGCCCTCATTGGAGCTTGGCGGCGGACTGGAAGCGGATGACTTGTTCGCATGGGGTGATCGCATCATCGAGATCGAACCGCGCGTCTCCAGCTTGGTACAGTGGGAAGAAATCGAAGCGCACGTGATCGCTCCCGAGCTCGGCAAAGTATTGAAGGGCCTCGACGGTGCCCTGAGCGGCGAGTTGGCTGAGCGCTATCGCGATTTCCGTGGTCGCTACCTGCGCGACTTGGAAGGGTTGTTCCTGGCCATGCGCAGCCTCGCGGCCGATCGCAGCGCGGGCCGTCTACGGGCACTGCACAATGGGTTGCAAGCGCACCTCGAGCCCGGCTTGAGTTCGGAGCCACTCTCGCGCCAAGCGCTCGTCACCTTGCGCGCAGTGCCCGGGGTCAGCTCCGTGCTGCTCGGTGCCCGTAGCGCCAAGTACGTAGAGGATGCGCTACGAGCGCTCGCGCTGCCGAAGCCAAAGGACGCGCTCGGGGCTCTAGCCGCCCTGTGCGAGAACTGACCCGAAACTACGCAAGACCGTGAACTGGTTGAACCAATTTGCGTACCGGCGTTCACAGTTATCCCCAGAACAGTGCGTAAGTTGTTGAAATCAGGTGTCAATCAATTGGCACGGGACTGGCTCTTCAGCGTCACATGCATCCCGCGCTTGCAGCTGTGTGCGTCGGTGTTTGTTCGTTGTGGAATGTCGCCGGCTGGTTAGCGCTCGCGCGGGCCACCCGCCCTCGGCGCTGCGCCGCAGCGCAGCCCGAGCCGGTGAGCGTGCTCAAGCCGCTGAACGGTGCCGACGAGGACTTGTACGAGAACCTGCGCAGCTTCTTCGAGCAAGACTTACGAGAATTCGAGTTGGTGTTCGGCGTGACGAACGCGAACGACCTCGCCCTGCCGATCGTGACGCGCTTGCAGAGCGAATTTCCGGACGTAAAGTGCGTGGTCGCAATTCACGAAGGCGGGACGGCGCTGAACCCGAAGGTCCGCAACCTGCTCGGCATGCTGCCGCACGCCCAGCACGACCTACTATTGATCAGCGACAGCAACATTCGCGCGCCGCGACACTACGTGCGCGAACTGGCCGTGCTGCACGCAGCTGAGCGCGTCGGCATGGTGACCAACCTGTTCGCCGGCACCCGCGAACGCACGCTCGGCGCTGCGCTGGAAAACGTGCAGCTGAACGGCTTCGTCGCCGCCGGCTCCGCCCTGCCCACGCTCACCGGGGACGCCGCCGTGATCGGCAAATCCACGCTTTTTTCGCGCTCCGCCTTGGAGCGCTTGGGCGGGCTTTCGCGCTTGTCTTGCGTGCTGGCAGAGGACTTCGTCTTGGGCAAGATGTTCCAAAATGCCGGGCAGCGTGTGCTGATCGCGCCCACCGTGCTGGAGAGCCCGAACCGCGACCTTTCGCTGCGCGTAGCCTTCGCGCGCCACCTGCGTTGGTCGATGCTGCGCTGGCGTTTGCGTCCGGCGATCGCCTTGCTGGAGCCGCTGACGAGCCCCCTCTTGATGCTGCCCTTCGCTTACGGCCTGTTCGGGCACTTCGCGTGGCTCTGGCTTCTGGCTTTGCTTGCCGTGCGAGACTTGGGGGGTTGGGTGCTCCTGCGCGGCTGGGGTCGTGCATGGATGCCGGTCGTGCTCGGCCCGCTGCGTGAGCTTGCGGCACCCGCGGCTTGGCTGATTGGCATGCTCAAGCGCCACGTGACCTGGCGTGGGCAGCGCTTGCGACTCTCCGCGGGGACACTGCTGTACGCCGAACGCGCAGCAGAACGCTGAGCATTCAGCCCAGACGCGCGGAAGGGTCAGCGTGGGCGGGCGTGGCGCGAATGCCGAATACTTCCAAATCGAGCACGCGGCGCACGATCTGAAATTCGTTGCACAGCTCGCTCACTTCCAGATCGAGGCTGAGCAGATCGCCGCGCTTGATGCGCTTTTCGATCTTCTCCGCCAACGCCGCCATGTGCAGTGCTCCGAAGTTGCCGCACGAGCCTTTCACGGAGTGGATCACCATCAGCAGCTTGCGCTCGCCGCGCTCGTCTGCCGCCTCGCGCAGAGACTCCAAGCGGCGCTCCATGTCTTCCACGAAAATCAACGAGAGCTCTTCGACGATGCGCGGTGAGCCGGCTTCTTCCGCCAACTCGCGCAAGCGGGATAGATCGACCGAGGAGTGCGAAGCGACCGCAGGACTCGTTTGAAGCACTGGGCGCGGCATGGATTCGACCGCCGGTCGCTCGATATTTCCGCTCTTTGGTTCGGGGTTGGCCATCGACAGCCAATGCGAGGCTTTGCGGCGCAGCGTGGAGAGCGAGAACGGCTTGGCGATGAAGTCGTCCATACCCGCTTGCAAACAGGCCTGACGTACGCCGGGCACGGTGCCAGCGGTGACGGCCAAGATCGGCACGCGCCGGTTCGGGCCTTCGACCGCGCGGATCTGGCGCGTGGCCTCCAGACCGTCCAGGTCGGGCATGTGGCAGTCCATGAGCACCAAGTCGTAGCGGCCTTGGTGGAACTTGCGCACCGCTTCACGTCCGGTCGGCGCCGAGTCGACTTCGCAGTTGAGCGTGCGCAATACGCGCTCGATCAGCATGCGGTTGAACTCGTTGTCCTCCGCGAGCAGCACGCGATGAACTTCGTTCTCGGCGCCCAGGCGAAACCCCAGCGGCGTCATCGCGCGCGGCGGAGGCGTCGACTTGGCTTGCTCGGTGACGTCGCTCAACATCTGGTCGATGACGCCCAAGAGCTGCTGCCCGGAGCGGTGCACATTCTCCGCAGCCGCGCGTTGCTCGGGGTCGAGCGAGCCTTCGAGCAGCAGCTCGCTCGCGCCGATCACCACCGTCATCGGCGTGCGCAGATCATGGCCGAGCTCAGAAGAGGCAAATTGTAGCGGATTCGTCGGCTCGTCACGGAAACGATGTGCGAAGCGCAGAAGCAATGTCTGCCACTGCTCGAGGCTCGGGACCTGATCTGCTTCGACACCGGCGGACGCCAGCTCGCGCAACATCTCCGGCGGCAAGGAGAGCGGGGGCTCGCTGATGGAGCCCGAGCTCATGCGACATCCCTCGACAGATCGAGCGTCGCGATTCGACGGTACAACGTGGCTCGACCGATCCCGAGTAACTTCGCAGCTTTGCCGACGCTACCCTGAGTGGCGCGCAGCGCGCGTTGAATGGCGCGGCGCTCGAGCTCGCGCAGCGGTAAAATCTCGGTCTCGCCGTGGCCGTTCGTGCTTGCGCCGTTACTCGGCACCACCGACAAGCCGAGCGACGGCAAACCCAGCTCGCGAATGTCGGGCGGCAAGTCCGCCAAATTGATCTCGTCACCGCGACAGGCCAAGAGGCTCCTGTGCACCACGTTTTGTAGCTCGCGCACGTTGCCCGGCCAGCGGTGGCGCGACATCGCTTCCAGCGCTTCGGGCGAGATACGCTGCACCTGCCGCCCCACGTCCGAGGTCAAAGTGCGCAAGAAGTGCCCGACCAAGAGCGGGATGTCTTCCACGCGCTCACGCAACGCAGGCAGGTGAATCGGGTACACGACCAAGCGGAAGTAGAGATCTTCGCGGAAGCGCCCGGCTTCGACCTCCGCACGCAGATCGCGATGGGTCGCGCAGACCATGCGTACGTCGATCGCCATCTCACCAGAACCGCCTACGCGGCGGATGGTCTTCTCTTGCAAGGTGCGGAGTAGGCTGGCCTGCGTCTGCAAGCTCATCTCGCCAATCTCGTCCAAGAGCAAGGTGCCGCCATTGGCTTGCTCGAAGCAGCCGCGCCGCATCTGCGTCGCTCCGCTGAACGCGCCGCGCTCGTGTCCGAACAGCTCCGACTCTTGTAGCGACTCGGGGATACCCGCGCAGTTGATGGCCACGAATGGGCCTCGCTTGCGGGGTCCACCGCTGTGGATCGCGCGCGCAACCAGCTCTTTTCCAGTGCCGCTCTCGCCCGAGACGCACACCGCGACCTCGCTCTCGAGCACCCGTTGCACTTGATGGGCGAGCTCGCGCATGGGCGGGCTCTTGCCCACGATCGCACCCAAGACGGAGCGCTCGGTGAGCGCGCTCTCCAAACGGCGCACATTGATCACCAGCTCGCGCCGTTCGCGGGCGCGGTGCACCGCCAGCAGCAAGCGATCGCGATCGAGGGGCTTCGTGATGTAATCGTAGGCGCCCGCGCGCATGGCCGAGACGGCGGTCTCGATTTCACGCTGCGCGGTAACGACGATGATCGGCAGTTCCGCGTCACGCGCGCGCAAGTGCTGAATCACCTTGATCCCGGTGACTTCGCCCAGGCCGAGATCCACGCAGGCGACGGTGGGCAGCTCGCCCTCCGACTCGAGAACACTGCGCGCAGAGTCATGCTCGGCGACACGGTAGCCCGTGCGCTCGAGCCAGAATCGCATCAGGCGGCGCGCGGTGGGGTCATCATCGACAACGGCGACTAGGTCCGATGTCCCCTTGACAGATACGGCGCCGGTTTCGTCTTCGATCATCGTTCCTCAGATGAAACGCACGATCTGGTCCCACCTTTAGACGCGAGAGGTCCCAGCCGATCAGATTGAGACGGAGAGCGACGTTATTTGGCGTGCTTATCGCACCCTGGACATATTCGTAACCAGTGATTATTGCTGCGGTTTATATTCGGACCGGGATCGCCGAAATGTGTTTCGCGCGCTGGCCCGTCGCTCGCATTGCTCCCCAGCAGAGTGGCCGCCGCACATAAAAACCCCAGTCTTCAGAAGTTCCCCCTCCTCCACGGAATGCTCCGCGCAAGCGGAGAAACCGTCGAAGGTCCGCGTCCCAGCGATTGGTTCGACGTCTTCGTCGACGAACGCGGGAACCTGGTGCTCGCGCTGCTCGATGTGCGCAGCAGCGCCGAGTCACCGCCGGCGTTCCTCGCCGGGCTGATGCTGGAAACCAAAACCGCTTTGCAACACCATGAGCCGCTACACGCGGTCGTCGCCGACCTCGAGATGCAGCTCGCGATCCACCCGGGGGTGGAAGCCGGCCTGGTGATTCTGCGCATCAGTCAGCAAGACGCCAAAGTGGAACTCCTGAACGCGGGGATGCCAGCGGTCGTCAACACCAGCCCCGGCGGGCGGCTCGACTTCTATCCGGCCCAATCCGGCGCCGTCGGTCGCCGAATTGGCGAGGTTCATCCTTACGAATTGGTCCCGTTGCGCTGGGGCGGCACCTGGCTAGCGGTATCTGACGGCATGCTGAACGCCGCCTTGGACGAAGAGAGCGTCGCCACCCTGTGCGCCAAGCTGGACCTCGCCAATCGTGGGCTGCTGCTGGCTCAGGCGAGCCGAGAAGACCTGTACGATGCATTCCAAGAAGTACTGGCGACCGTACGCTTCCTGCGTGACGATGCGACGGGTGTGCTGATCGCTGCAGACAGCGCTGCTCGCTTCCAGTCCGGGATCGTCTGACTCTGAGCGCTGCTAGCTCCGTCACCGAGAAGCGAGTAGGCTTCTGGATCGATGAAGATCCAGACCGCCACCATCGAGCGCTTGCGTGATGCTCTGTTACAGAGCGGTCGACGACCGAGCATGGTCGCTTCTTCTGCGTATGAAACGCTGACGCGTGAGGGCTTACTCACTCCGGAAGAAGTCGGGTCGATCAATCGCGTCGGACCTTTGGCCGAGACGATGTTCCTGATGATGGCGGCAGACGGAACGCTGGCAGAGATCGAGCGCGACGCAGTGCGCGGCGCGATCCGCGGCTTGACCGACAACTTGCTGCGCTCCGGCACCATCACCGTCATGCTCGAGGGCTATGCGCAGCGCCTCGCGGACAGCGGTCGCGACGCGCGCCTGCACGAGATCGCCGAAGAGCTCGCGGAGGATCCGCAAGAAGCCGAAGGCGCCTTCGCCCTCGCGGCGGCCGTCGCCCTCGCCGACGACGACGTGAGTGAGGCGGAAAACGCATTCATCAACCAGCTTGCCGAATGGTTCGGGATCAGCGCCGAACGAGCAGGCGAGATCTTGGATCGGCTCGAAGGCGATCGCGAACCAGCCTAGTAGCGTAATTCCGTTCGCACGCAACACTGACGAATACGCGCCCAGTGCGCGCCTCGTCAAATTGACTTCGACCCGCACAGTGGCTACCACTGGTGCCGTGAAAATCGCCGTCGTAGGTTCCGGATACGTAGGGTTGGTGGCAGGCGCCTGTTTCGCTGATTCAGGTACCAATGTCATGTGTATCGACGTGAACGAGGCCAAGCTCGCCAAGCTGCGAGCGGGTGAGGTTCCGTTCTTCGAACCGCGTTTGGCTGACCTGCTGAAGCGCAACTGGCCCCATCGCTTGGACTACACGTCTAGTTTGGTCGACGGCATCCGCGGTCGCGAGGTGGTGTTCGTCGCCGTCGGCACGCCGCCGCAAGAAGATGGCTCGGCCGATCTGTCCTACGTGCTCGGCGTTGCGGAGCAGGTCGCCAAAGCCGCCGAGCACGACATCGTGCTGGTGCTGAAGAGCACGGTGCCGGTGGGCACCAACGAAAAAGTGCGAGCCGTGGTGGAGCGCTTCGCCAAGCACAAGATCAGCGTCGTCAGCAACCCGGAGTTCTTGAAAGAGGGCGATGCGGTGAACGACTTCTTCAAGCCGGATCGGATCGTGATCGGCACGGACGACAACCACGCGTTCGAGCTCCTGGAGCGCTTGTACTCGCCGTACAACCGTCAGCGCAGCCGCATCCAGCGCATGAGCCCGAAGAGCGCCGAGATCGTCAAGTATGCGTCCAACGCCATGCTCGCCACGAAGATCAGCTTCATGAACGAGATCGCGCACCTGTGCGACGTAGCGGGGGGCGACGTCGAGCACGTGCGCCTGGCCGTCGGCTCGGACGAGCGCATCGGCATGCAGTTCCTGTATCCGGGCCTAGGCTTCGGCGGCAGCTGCTTCCCGAAAGATCTGCGCGCCCTGGTGCGCACCGGCGCCGACTACGGCCTGACCATGGAAGTCTCGAGCGCCGCGGTGCGCGCCAACGAGGTCCCGACCAAGACCTTGATCGCGCACATGGAGCGGGATCTCGGCGGTTTGGGCGACAAGCTGATCGCCGTCTGGGGCCTGGCGTTCAAGCCAAAGACGGATGACGTGCGCGAGGCCCCTGGCATCAAGATGATCGCAGAGCTCGTGGCTCGCGGCGCTCGCATCCGAACCACCGACCCCCAAGCACGCGAAACCGCGCGTGAGAGCATGACCGCAATGGGCCTGATGGATCGCGTCGAAATCTTGGACAACGAGTACGAGACTTGTCGCGGCGCGGACGCACTACTCCTGGCCACGGAGTGGAACGAGTATCGGAACCCGGAATTTCCGCGCGTGCGCGAGCTGATGCGCGGGCGCCACGTGTTCGATGGTCGCAACATGTGCGTGCCCAGTGCCGTCGCGACCGCTGGCCTCGCGTACCGCGGCATGGGTCGGCCCACGCTCGGTTATTGAGCGCGCCGCACAAAGCTCAGCTAGGGTTGTCTGCCATGTGGCGGGCAACCCTTTTCGCTTTTGTGCTCGTCGCTTGCTCCACCCGGACCAAGCCCCAGGAGAGCGGGCAGCACGCACCAGAACACGTGCCCGCCCAGGCGCACGCTTCAGCGCTGCCTGCCGCGAGTGACGCCGGGCAATCGCCGAACGCTTTCGTGCTCGAAGGCGGCGTCGTGTTCGGAGTGGGCAAACAGAACCTGCTGATCGACTCCGGGCGAATCGTTGCGATCGGAGTGAGCCACGACGCCGCGGCGCGCGTGGTCAATGTCAGCGGTCGCTACTTGGTGCCGGGCTTCATCGATAGCCACGTCCACTTGGCTTACTACCCGGACGGCGCTGCCGAGCTGGCTTCGAATGGCATCGTGGCGGTGCTGGATCTGGCCGCGCCGATGTCCGCACTGAGCGTCGATCACGCGCCGCTGCGCGTACTCAATGCGGGCCCCATGGTCACCGCGCCCGGGGGATACCCCACGAATTCGTGGGGCGCAGATGGCTACGGTCTGGGCGTGGCAACCCCCGCGGCAGGGGCCGCCGCGGTCGAAACGCTATTCAAAGCCGGCGTTCAGGCGATCAAGGTTCCGCTCACGAGCGCGCCCGTGCTGGACGACGCGACCGTCAAGGCCGTGGTCGAAGCCGCTCACGCGCGCAAGCTCAAGGTATACACCCACGCCTTGGAAGAGCAGAACGCGGCGCGCGCGGCCAAAGACGGCATCGACGTCTTGGCGCACACGCCCACCGAGCCGCTCAGCGAGGCCACGCTCGAAGCCTGGAAGACGCGCACCGTGATCAGCACCCTGAGCGCGTTCGGTGGCAGCCAGGCGGCGTTGAACAACCTACGCGCACTCCGCGAACGCGGCACGCGCGTACTGTACGGTACCGACTTCGGCAATACGCGCGAGACCGGCATCCAGAGCTTGGAGATCACGCAACTTTTGGCGGCGGGCCTGGATGGCGCGAGCATCGTCCGAGCGGGCACGAGCGTACCGGCCGAATTCTTGGGGCTCACTGACCTCGGAAGCTTGGAAATCGGCAAGCGTGCGAGCTTTTTGGTGCTGGCCGCCGATCCGACGCTCGATCCGCACACGCTCTCGCAACCCATCGCCGTCTACGTCGACGGCACGATGGTCAGCGCGGGGCTGTGAGTCGCTCGATCCGCGCGCTCACGTCTCGTTCGAAGCGGCGCAGCAAGTCGGCCAGGTAGGCACTCGGATCGCCGGCGTGCATCAGGGGCGTGAGATCCATGCCCCAGCCGAGCGCCGAGTGCCGATCCGTGCCGTGGCTTTCGGAATAGGTGGCGTGCGCGCGGCGGCGACCCGCCGTCGCCAGATCGTAGCGCTTACCACCAGCAATCTGCGAATCGAACACACCCAAGAGCGCACTTTGCAAATGCTCCCGGCGATCGAGCGGCAGCGCCAGCTTGTCTACGTCACTCAGCCAATCGAGATCTCGCCACACCTCGCAGCCAATCAGACGCCGAGGCCGTGAGCTCGGCTCGAGCGCGCGGCAGGCCGCGATCACCCGCAACGCGACGGCCACGTGCGTGTCGTGCTTATCGGCCAAGTTGTGAGTGTAAACGTGCTCAGGTCGGGTCTCGCGCAGGACTTCCACGAGGTCCGCGAGGACTTCGGGATTGGCCGGATCTTTCGCGGCGGAGCTCGGATGCTCGAGCAGAAATTGCGCGCCGTACTCGCCCACATAGGCGGCCTTCTTTTGCTCCGCGCGACGTACCGTCTTCATCTGCTCGTCCGTGTACGCCTGATACTCGAAGTCGCGCGCGCTGCCCGCGCCATCCGTCACCACCACGCCCGTGAACCACAGCTCGGTGCTGTTGAAGCATTCCAAGATGCCGTGGGTGGCCATGATCTCCAAGTCATCGTGGTGCGCGCCGATCGCGAGGTGCGTGGTGCGTGGCAACGCGACACCGAGCGGCAACTGGTCGGGAACGAAGATCTGCGCACTCTCTTGGCTCAACTTCATGTGGCTCTCAACGTCCATTCAAGCGTGGCAAGCTGGCCGCGGCAATCGATTGTCCCACGCGGCGCGTGGCTTCGTCCGGCAAGTGAATGACGAGCGCCTGGGCCAACTCCGGCGCCTCCCGCGCCAGCACCTCGCGTGCCCGGTTCAAGATCAGATTGCCACCCTCGCCGGAGGTCACACGCCCCAACAAAAGCACGTGTTTTACCGCGTAAAATTCCAAAAAATGCAGCAAACCGTAGCCCAGGTAGACGCCCACGGTTTCGAAGATCTGGTGCGCCCGCGGGTCACGCTCGAGCAAGCGCTCTTGTACGAACTTCAGCTTCGAACCAGGCGATCCCGGGGGCAGCTCGAGCCCCGCGCGTCCGGCCAAGCGGATCACCGCATCTTGTGACAAGTAACCGACACTCGTGCCGCGATCCCCCGACCACTCTTCGTCGATCGCCGCTTCGGCACCGTAGTCCACGGGGGCAAACGCCAGCTCGTTCAACCAACCCGTGACTAGGCCCTGCGAGTTCACGTAACCGGCCGCAACACTCGTGCCCAGGGCGATGCCCAGCACCGAATGATCCGCGAGCTCGAGCGCGCCGGCGAGCGCAGTGACGTCTCCGTCATTGGCGACCTCGAGCGGCACATCACCCCACTTCTTGGCGATGTCCGGATAGATGCTCCTGATCCGGGCCTCGAACGCCTCCGCCGGCACTTGCCGAAAGAGCGAAGCGACCATCGTGCGATTATCGAGGTAAATTCCCGCGGAACTCACGCCGATCGCGTCGATGCGCGGTAAATGTTCGGCCGCGCGCCGGATCGAGTCGTCGATGCCGTCGAAGTGATACTGCGGATCGCTGTGCAGCTTGGGCGCCCAGACCACTTCGCACGCAAACACTTCCTTGCCGTCGATCACCGCCGCCACTTTGCGATCGCTGCCGCCCGCATCGAAGCCGATGCGACAGCCATCCAAGTGACCGCCGATCGCCGCCCCTGTTTCGCGCTGCTTCGGCAATTCCGCAAACGACGTCGCCTCGACGACGAACGGTTGCTCGTAAATCTTGGTGAAGAACTCGGCATCGAACGCGCGCTCGCCACCGGGTGCATACTGCGCTTGCAGGTACTCGGCGACGGCCTGCGACCCCGCAACGCTGACCTTGAACGCGCCCTTCTGCCAAAGCAAGAACTTGAGCAGCCGCTCGACGAAGCGCAGATTCCAGACGGCATTCGGATGCGCCTCGGGAAAGACCAGCGTCTCGAATACAGAGATATTTCCCGCGCCACGCTGCAATGCCAGCGACAGGCGCGTCCCGCCCGCCTCCTCTGCCGCGGCCCGGAATGCGCGATTACCCAGCGCCGCCGGTCGAAACTCGGAGTCCAACGGCGGGGGCACGTTGGGCAACTGCTCGAGCAAACTCTCAGCCATGCGCGGCCGAGCCTACGCCGCGCGGATCGATGGCGGAAGTGGGCGGCGCGCCTACTTGCGACCTAGCTTGGCCGCTTCGCGCTCCATTTCATCACCTGTCTGCAAAACGCGCAGATTGGCGATGAACTGGTACTTGGCGATGCGCGTGTCGACCAGTGCGCCCTCTAAAGAGGCGTTGGACTCGTTGTCCTGCACCGGCGCTGGTCCGCGCGCTTCCGCCGAAATCTGCACGGTAGCCGCGCTCTCGGCCGCCGAATACGCGCCGGCCAAGCGGGTCACCTGCGCCGCGGAGCGCTCGAAGCGCCCCGAAGCTTGGTTCAACCCCGCAATCGCGGACTCGAAAATCGGCCTGACCATTCACTCTGAGAAGAACGGAGCTCCCCCGGCAAGCTTGAGAAAAAATTAAGCGGGCAGGAGAGATGGATTGATGGTCACGGGTTGCGGCTCATCAGCACCCAGCCTTCGGCGTCGGGGTTCGGCGCCCGGAGGGAGGTCTGGCGCGGCCGACCACGGCGCACCAGCCTGCCCACCGCGCTTAGAATCAGCGCGCCGGGCTTAGAATCAGCGCGCCCAGCGGCGGAATGCGCAACTTGATCGAGTACGGACGGTTGTGGAGCGGCGTGGGATCGGCTTCGACCACGGTGGTGGTTTGGAATTCACTGCCGCCGAAGCGCAGATCATCGCTCGACAGGCGCTCGACATAGCGACCGGCGCTCGGCACGCCGATGCGGTACTCATCGCGCGGAACCGGCGTGAAGTTGAGGATCACGATCACGAAATCCGAGCCATCGCGGCGCAAGTAACTGAGGATGGTGTTGTCCTTGTCGTTGCACTCGATCCACTCGAAGCTCTCTGGCCCCGGATCGCCGCGCCACAACGCGTTCGACTCTTTGTACAGCTTGCCGAGCTCGGTGATGTATTCCTGCAGGCCTTTGCGCTGCGGGTGCTCGGCAATGTGCCAATCCAAGCTGGTCTCCACGTTCCACTCGTTGTGTTGAGCGAACTCGGTACCCATGAACATCAGCTGCTTACCGGGACGCGTGAATTGGTAGGCCAAGAGCAGGCGCACGTTGGCCAGCTTTTGCCAGAAATCACCGGGCATTTTCTCGATCAGCGAGCCTTTGCCGTGCACGACTTCGTCGTGTGAAATCGAGTTGATGAAGCGCTCGGTGTACTCGTACAGCATCGAGAAGGTGAGCTGATCGAGGTGGTATTTGCGGTGGATGGGCTCCTTGGTGAAGAAGCCGAGCGTGTCGTGCATCCAGCCCATGTTCCACTTGAAGTCGAAGCCGAGGCCGCCCTCGGAGGGCGGCTTCGAGACGCCGCCCCACGCGGTGGACTCTTCAGCCACCGTGAACGCGCCCGGACACTCTTCGTGGATCACCGCGTTGACCGTGCGCAGAAACTCGATGGCTTCGATGTTCTCGCGGCCGCCGTACGGGTTCGGCAGCCATTCACCCTCTTTGCGGCTGTAGTCGAGGTACAGCATGGAGGCCACGGCATCGACGCGCAGGCCGTCTACATGGAACTCTTGCAGCCAGTACAGGGCGTTGGCGGTGAGGAAGTTCCTCACTTCACTGCGGCCAAAGTTGAAAATCAGCGTGCCCCAGTCGGGGTGCTCGCCACGGCGCGCATCTTCGTGCTCATAGAGCGCGGTGCCGTCGAAGCGGCGCAGCGAGAAATCATCCTTGGGGAAATGGGCCGGTACCCAGTCGATCAGGACGCCGATGCCCTGCTGGTGGCAGTAATCCACGAACCAGCGAAAATCATCGGGCGAGCCGTAGCGCGAGGTCGGCGCGAAGTAGCCCGTCACTTGGTAGCCCCAAGACGGGTAGAAAGCGTGCTCCGCGACCGGCATCAGCTCGATGTGGGTGAAGCCCAGACGCTTGGCGTGTTCGCACAACCGTACTGCGAGTTCGCGATAGGTGAGCCAGCGATTGCCCTCTTCTGGAACGCGCGCCCAAGAGCCAGGGTGCACTTCGTAGATGTTGAGCGGCTCGCGCGCGATGTCACTCTTGGCGCGGTTCTTGAGCCACGCATCGTCACGCCAGGTGTAGTTCGAACGAGCTACGCGCGAGGCCGTGAGCGGCGGCGCTTCCATCTCGTTCGCCCAAGGATCGGTCTTGATCCGCAGCAAGCCCTCCTTGGTCTTGATCTCGTATTTGTAGAGGGTGCCGACGCCGATGCCCGGCACGAACAGCTCCCAGACGCCGGTTGGACCGAGCGAGCGCATCGGTAAGAGCCGGCCGTCCCAGTTGTTGAACTCACCGACCACGCTGACGCGTTGGGCGTTCGGTGCCCAAACCGCGAACGCGGTACCGGCTACGCCGTCCAACGTTTTCAAGTGCGAGCCGAGAACGGTCCATAGCTTGCGATGGGTGCCCTCACCGATGAGGTGCAAATCCAAATCGCCGAGGCTGGGCAAGAAGCGATACGGGTCGTCACGCTCCCAAGTGGATCCGTTGCCGAAGCCAAAGCGCAGCCGATACGCCAGAGGCAGCTTGGCCTCGGCCACGAAAACGGCAAACACTCCACCACCGAGCGCCAGCATCGGCCGTGCTTCCACGCCTAGGAGCAGGGTGCACGTGATGGCATCCGGATGGAAGGCACGGACCACGGTCCCGTTCTGCTCCGCGAACACCGCGGGGTGTGCACCGAGCACTGCGTGCGGGCTATGCGAGGCGTCGTCACGCAGGGCCCTGAGCAACGCCGGATCCCCCATCAAGGCAGCGGCCGAAGGATCGGAGGCAGAAGGCGGCAGGGAGGGGAAGTTCATCAGGCTACCACGTAGCAAAGCAGCACCAGCGAGTGGGGCGCAACATTGATACCACCACCCTTCGGAACACGGTGGGTTTGTTGGGCCGTGTTGATCACTTCTTGCCAGTGACCGCTGGCCGAAGCCTGCCCGGGCACGGGCGGCATCGTGAATTGGCGCGCGCGATTGCTGGCGTTCAAGAGCAAGAGCAACGTCTGACCGCGATTGGGTCGGCCACGCTCGTCGACGTCGTCCGAGGCGTCTCCTGGGATCAACATGCCGAGCAAATGATTGCGACCGTTGCCCCAATCGTCGATCGACATTTCGGTGCCGTCCGAACGAAGCCAAGTGACGTCTTTGAAGCCTTTGTCGCTGACCGGATCACCGGCGAAGAAGCGGTGGCGTCGGAAGACCGGGTTCGACTTGGTGATGCGAAAGACTTCGCGCGTGAAATTCAGCAGGTCCGTCGCGCGCTCGTCCAAGTCCCAATTCATCCACGTCAGGTGGTTGTCTTGGCAGTACGCGTTGTTGTTGCCGTTTTGGGTGCGGCCGAATTCATCGCCGTGCGAGATCATCGGCACGCCTTGAGAGAACGCCAGCGTCGCCAGCAGGTTCTTCTTCATGCGATCGCGCAGGCGGATGACCTGTTGGGCACGGGTCTCGCCTTCGGCGCCCCAGTTGCGGCTCCAGTTGTCATTGGCGCCGTCACGGTTGTCTTCGGCGTTCGCCTCGTTGTGCTTCTGCTCGTAGCTCACCAGATCATGCAGGGAGTAGCCGTCATGGCAGGTGACGAAATTGATGCTGGCGTACGGCCCGCGATCGCTACCCTGAAAGATGTCGCTCGAACCGGATAGACGAGACGCGAGCTCCGGCACTTGGCCTTCGTCGCCCCGCCAAAAACGCCGAATACAGTCGCGATAACGCCCATTCCATTCCGCCCAACCGGGAGGGAAAGCACCCAAACGATAGCCCCCCGGACCCACGTCCCAGGGCTCGGCGATCAACTTCACTTTGCTGAGGGTGGGATCTTGCTGAACCATCGCCAAGAAGCGCGAGAAGCCATCGAACTCGAACGGGTCGCGCGCCAAAGTGGGCGCGAGGTCGAAGCGGAAGCCGTCGACGTGCATGTCGTCGACCCAGTAGCGCAAGCTGTCCAAAATCAGCTGCAGCGAGCGCGGATGCAGCACGTTGATGCTGTTGCCGCAGCCCGTGAAATCCATGTGATGGCGAGCTTCGTGCTGGATCAGGCGGTAGTACGCGGGGTTGTCGAAACCGCGGAACGACACCGTTGGGCCGAGTTGATTGCCCTCGCCGGTGTGGTTGTAGACCACGTCCAGAATGACCTCGATGCCGGCGCGGTGAAACGCCTTGACCATGGTCTTGAACTCGAGCACCTGCTCGCCCATGAAGCCGGTCGCAAACGCAGGATCCGGCGCGAAAAAGCCGATCGTATTGTAGCCCCAATAGTTCGAGAGCCCGAGCTCTTGCAGCCGGCGCTCGCTCATCGCTTGGTGAATCGGCAAGAGCTCGACCGCGGTCACGCCCAGCGAGCGCAAGTGATCCAAGATCGGATCCGAGACCATGCCCAGGTACGTGCCGCGCAGATTGCCCGGGATGTCCGGGTGCAGCTTGGTCATGCCGCGCACGTGGCATTCGTAGATCAGCGTGCGGCTCCAAGGGATGTTCGGCGGGCGATCGTCGCCCCAAGAGAACGCGGTCTCGATCACCAAGCTCTTCGGCACGACGGCCGCGCTGTCTCGCGTGTCGAAGCTCAAGTCGACGTTGGGATCACCGATCGTGTAACCGAAGACCTCGTCCGGCGCGTTCACCTTGCCGGCGATGGCCTTCGCGTACGGATCGATCAGGAGCTTGTTGGCGTTGAAGCGGCGGCCCTGCTCCGGCGCGTACGGGCCGTGCACGCGGTAGCCATACAGCTGGCCAGGCCGCGCATCTGGCAAATAAGCGTGCCAAATGCGGTTCGTGCGCTGCGTCAGCGGGATGCGGATCGACTCCCGGCTCGCGCCAGCGGAGTCGAACAGGCACAGCTCGACACCTGTGGCCTCTCCGGAAAAGACGGCGAAGTTGACGCCTTCCCCATCCCACGTGGCACCCAAAGGGTGTGGAGAGCCTGGCCTTGTACGCATGGTTCTACGGTGCTCCGTCAGACGAGTCTAGAAACCTTGAACACGTGTCCGACGCGCTCGACCGGGTCGAGGCGTACGTAGTTGCGCGCCCCCCGCCAGACGTAGCGCGCGCCCGTCAGCAAGTCGGACATCTCGTACGCTTCGTCGGGAGCGATCCCGAGCTCGGAGATGGGCACTTCGACCGTCGTCTCGTGCATGGCGTGCGGATCGAGATTGACGACCACGATCAAGTCGTTCCCCGGCGCTGACTTCCTGTAAGCCAGGATCGCGTCGTAGTCCGTTTTGAGAAAGCTCAAATTCGTCAGCTCGTGAAGGGCCGGCTGTTCGCGGCGAATGCGATTGAGCTTGGAGATATCCTGCTTGATGTTTCCGGGAGCGTTCCAATCACGCACTCGGATCTCGTATTTTTCCGAGTCCAGGTATTCTTCGCTGCCGTGGTGGACGGCCAGGTTCTCACACAGCTCGTACCCGCTATAGATGCCGTAAGTGGGGGACAGGGTGGCCGCCAACAGCAGTCGCAGCCGAAACGCCGGCCGTCCGCCCGTTTGCAGGAACTCGTGCAAAATGTCCGGCGTATTTGCGAAGAAATTGGGGCGGTAGTAGTCCGCCATCTCGGTGCGGGTCAGCTCGTTCAGGTAGTCCCGCAGCTCCCAGGCCGTGTTTTTCCAGGTAAAGTAAGTGTAGCTCTGGGTGAAGCCGAGCTTGCCCAGGCTCTTCATCCGCTTCGGCCGGGTGAACGACTCGGATAAGAAAATGGTTTCCGGATGGACGGCCTGCACGTCGCGGATCAGCCATTCCCAAAACGAGAGCGGCTTGGTGTGCGGATTGTCGACGCGGAAGATCTTCACGCCCCGGGCGATCCAGAACAGCACCGCGTCGCGACACGCATTCCAAAGGCCCTGACGATCCTTGCACCAGAAGTTGATCGGATAGATGTCCTCGTACTTCTTGGGCGGATTTTCAGCGTAGCGGATGCTGCCGTCCGGGCGCACGAAGAACCAATCAGGGTGCTCCTTCACCCAGGGGTGATCAGGCGAGCACTGCAGCGCGAAATCGAGCGCTATTTCCAAACCGAAGTCGCGCGCGGAGGCGACCAACACCTCGAAGTCAGCCAGCGTGCCGAGCTGCGGATGCACCGCGGTGTGGCCGCCCTCCTGAGCGCCAATCGCCCAAGGGCTACCGAGGTCCCCCGGGACGCAGGTCGGGTTGTTGTTGCGCCCTTTGCGGTGCGTGACGCCAATCGGATGGATCGGCGGCAGATAGATGACATCGAAACCCATCGCCGCGATCTCGGGCAAGCGGCGGGCGGTGTCGGCGAACGTGCCGTGCTTGTTCGGGTCTTTGCCCTGGGACCGCGGAAATAGCTCGTACCAGGCGGAAAAAACCGCCTCCGCGCGGTCGACGTACACTTCGAGGGGGCGCTCCAAGCGCGAGGCTTCGTCCGCGAACAACGGCGCACGGACGAGTTCCGCCACGTCTTCCGCGAAGGCGACCTTCAAGCGTTCATCCAACGCCAATGTAGGGTTGGCGAGGCGCTTGGCAGCATCGCCGATCAAGACCTTGGCCGCACCGGTCAGCTTATCCGCCATGCGGGCGAGGATGCCCGCACCTTCGAGCAACTCGGGACGCACGTCTTGTCCGGCATTCAAGCGCTTGCCCAGATCGGAGCGCCAGGTGCCGAAGCGATCGGGCCAGGCCTCGACGTCGTACTGCCAGAGCCCGATCTGATCGGCCTTGAACGAGCCGTGCCAACGATCCGGGTCGAAGCGGTAGGTGAACGGTGCGACGCGCGACGAGGCCTCACCCGGCCTTCGATAGAGCAAGCGGGCAGCGATCAGATCATGGCCGTCTTTGAAAATGTCGGCGCTCACTTCGATTACGTTGCCGATCACCCGCTTGATTGGATATCGGCCCCCATCGAGCTTGGGAGTGACGTTTTCGATGACGAGTTGTGGTGCGCTGGCGATGGTAAGGGGCATCTTGCGGGTTGGGGTTTTAGCTTAGTTTTGTGTCCTACTGGAGGCTTTTAACCAGGCAGGATCAGGGCGCTTGGGCTTGCTTGTGGCACTCCCGGAGCGCACTCTGAAGAATGCAGACTCGCGAGCAGCCGGGGCCGTTTCCACACACGCTCCTACTCGGGAATTTCTACGGCGGAAGCCCGCGGCCGAGCACCGGCGAGCTGTTCGAACGGCGAAACCCCGCGGACCAGCGGGACCTGGTGAGCGTCGCGCCGCAAAGCTCGGCGGCGGAGGTACGTGCCGCGTGCAGCGCCGCGCGCGAAGCCGCCCGGGCCTGGGCCCACACGCCTTCACCGCAACGCGCCGAGGTGCTCGGACGGCTCGTCTTTCTGCTCACGCAAGACAAGGAATCACTGGCACGCTTCGTCGCGCGTGAGGTGGGCAAGCCGCTGCGCGAAGCGCGCGGCAGCGTACAAGAAGCGATCGACACCGCCGTGTTTTTCCAGAGCGAGGGTCGGCGTTTGTACGGACAAACCGTGCCCAGTGAGCTGGCGGACAAGGAGCTGTTCACCTATCGCCGCCCACTCGGCGTCGTGGGCGTGATCACCGCGGGCAACTTTCCACTCGCCGTGCCCTCGTGGAAGATCATCCCCGCGCTGCTCTGCGGCAATGCCGTGGTTTGGAAGCCATCGGACGACGCGCCGGGCACGGCGGAGCTGTTTTTCCGCGCTTGGCAACGCGCGGGGCTGCCGCCGGGCGTGCTCAGTTTGGTGCACGGCGGAGGCAAAGACGCGGCGGGGCAATTTTTGATCGACCAAGTCGATGCCGGCACGATCAACAAGATCTCGTTCACGGGTTCGACCGCCGTGGGTCGTCAGATCGGCGAAGTGTGCGGACGCAATTTGCAGCAGCCCTCGCTGGAACTGGGCGGCAAAAATCCGCTCGTCATTTTGGCGGACGCGGATTTGGATTTGGCCGTCGATGGCGCGCTCTGGGCAGCCTTCGGCACGGCGGGACAGCGCTGCACCAGCGTGGGCAACATCATCGTCGATCGCCGCGCGCTGCCGGCAGTGCGCGATAAATTGCGGAGGCGCGCGCGCGCCTTGCGCATCGGTGACCCGTCCAATCCCGAGGTCGACTACGGGCCGCTGATCAACGAGCGCTTCATGGCCGCTTTCACGCGGCAGCGCGAAACGGGCATCGAAGGCGGCGCGGAGCTCTTGCTCGACGGCCGCCGAATCTTGCCGGGCGACGAACCGGAAGGCTTCAGCGGCGACGCCACGAACGGCCTGTATGCAGCGCCGCGCATCTTCGACAAAGTGAAGATCGACATGCGCATCGCCCAAGAAGAATGCTTCGGGCCAACCGTGAACTTGATCGAAGTCGATGGAATGGATGAGGCGATGGCCGTCGCCAACGGTACGCCCTACGGGCTCTCCAGCGCGATCTACACGCGCGACGCGCGTTCCATGCTGCGCTTCAAAGAGGAGATCACCGCGGGTATGACCAGCATCAACAACTCGACCACCGGCGCCGAAGCGCACTTGCCCTTCGGTGGCAACGGCTGGTCCGGCAACGGCACGCGAGAAAGCGGCATCTGGGTGCTCGACGCGTACACGCGCTGGCAAGCCGTGAACGTGGATCTGTCGGGGAAATTGCAGAAAGCGCAGATCGACATCGCCGAGGGCGCGCTGCCCCCGACCGAGGATCTGGAAGCTATTTTGCCGCCGCGGCGTTGACTATCTGCCCGCGTCGCGCGCGTCGTCGGTGTGCACGCGTCGGGGCTCGTCATCCGGGATTGCCCAGGCGGGCTTGACCCAGCCGGCATCCGGCGCCGCGCTGGGCGCCGCTGCGGATGCAGAGGGCGCAGGCTTGCTCGCAGGGACGACCGGCGCGGGTGTCACGTCGTCGGCAGCGGCATGCGCGGGTGGAGTGGGCTTGGGGGGAGCACTTACGGCCGGCGGCGGCTCTTCGTGGGCCGAGGGCGCGTGCTCGGGGGGCTTGCTGTGCGTGCGCGGCAGCGCGGTCTCGTGGGCGGGGGGTACGGCTTGGGGCAATGGGCGTAGATGAGGGAGATCATTGCGCTTCATGAATACCCAACCCGCACCCAGACCGATCGCCAACGCGACCCCCGCAACCGACAGCACGAGTCCCGCACCGGAACGCCGACGCGGCGGCTCGGACGCGGCATTGGCCAGTAGCTGCGCTATCACTTCACTCTCGGCGCGGCGGCTGATGGGCGCGCTGCCCCGCGAAGACGTCGGCCCAGCGCCGCGCGAAGAGATCGGGCCGTCACTGGCGAGCATCGTAGCGGCGCCCGGATCTGCCAGCAGACTTCCGCCGCTGGAGAGTCGGATCTGTGAATTCGATTCCGCCGCTTGGGGCGATGAGCGCGGATTGGAACCCGACGGCTCTTGGCGCGTGCGCGCTTGCGAGTGCGGCGTGAGTTCATTCGCGGCGAGGAGCTCCGACGAAGTCCACTGAGGCTCTCGCGAGTCGCCTCCCAGCACCTCACGCAGCGCATCGCTGAGCTCACGGGCGGACTGAAAGCGCACCTCGGGATCGCGAGCCACCGCGCGCGCAAACCAAGCGTCGAAGCCAATGGGCACCGAGCCGACTTCGGACGGCACCGGGATGTCTCGAATGCAGATTTGCAGCACCAGATCGCCCAAACCATCGCTGTAGAACGGGCGCTTGCCGATCAAGCACTCGAAGGCGATCACGCCCAGCGACCACAAGTCCGAGCGGTGATCAACGGTCTTGTTGCCCTGCGCTTGCTCGGGGCTCATGTAGTACGGCGTGCCGAGGATCGAACCGGTGCGCGTGCGCGTACCGTCTTCACCGAGCGCGCCAACCGAAACCTTGGCGACGCCGAAATCCAACACCTTGGCGATCTCTTCGTCTTCGTTGCGGATCAGGAACACGTTTTCCGGTTTCAGATCGCGATGCACGATGTTCGCTTCGTGCGCGCGGGCCATGGCTCGACCAATGTGCGTGACGATCCGCGCCGTGTCCGCAGACCCGAGCCGCCCGAGCTTGCGCAGGCGCTGTGCCAAATTCTCGCCGTCGAGCAGCTCCATCACGATGAAGGGCAGCTTGTCGTCGACGCCGTAATCGAGGATCTGCACGACGTGCGGGCTACGCAGCGTAGCCGCGGATTGCGCCTCGCGCATGAAACGCCCCAGCGTTTCTTCGTCCGGCACGTGCTCGCGATCGATCAATTTGACCGCCACTGGCGCCTGCAGCACCAGATGATGTGCGCGCCAGATGGAGCCCATGCCGCCCGCGCCCAGCCGTTCGTCCAGCCGGTAGCGACCCACGAGCACGCGATCGCGAAGCAGGGCCGGGTCAACCATATGGGGAGCGTCCGGACCATAGCGCTTGCTGGCAATGGACGCACCTCTTTCGCCTCCTTCGCAGCACCCCCTTCCTCGCCCTAGCCGTTCGGCCGCGGGGCGCGCTAGGCTCGCGGGCCCATGGCCATCGAAGTGACTGATTCGAATCAGCTTGCCGAGCTCGCGGCCGAACGCATCGCCGAAGCGTTAAAGAAGGCTATCTCCGCGGACTCTGCGGCTTCACTGGCCCTCGCAGGCGGCACCACGCCGCGCGCGGCCTACGAGGCACTCGCGAAAATTCCAGGAATAGATTGGTCCAAGGTGAGCGTTTATTTCGGGGACGAACGCGCCGTTCCTCCCACTCACCCCGACAGCAATTTCGCGATGGCGCAGGCCGCGCTGTTCAGCCGCGTGCCGTTGCCGGAGGCCAACATCCATCGCATCGTCGCTGAAGGTCCGGATCAGGCCGCCGCCGCGCGCGCCTATGAAGCGCTGCTGCCCCCGCGCATCTCGGTGATGGTGCTCGGCATCGGTGAGGATGGTCACACGGCTTCACTGTTTCCCGGAAGCGCCGCATTGAACGAGCGCGCGCGCCGCGTAGTGCCCGTGATCGGACCGAAGCCGCCTCCCCAGCGCTTGAGCATTACGCCTCCCGTGATCGAATCTGCGGGGCTGTGCATCGTGATCGCCAACGGTGCGGGCAAAGCCGAACCTGTGCGTCGCGCGTTGAAAGATCCACTCGATATTCAGAGCACGCCCTCGGGCCTCGCGCGCAACGGCTTATGGCTTTTGGATCACGCCGCCGCCGCTCTGCTCGAGTGATTTTTGATGGTCGCGCGGAGTTTCGCGTCAGCCGTGGCCTTCGGCGGCCGAGTCCGGAACACAGACTTTCTGTGAGGTGCGATGCGGGGTCGCGAGCGCCCTCACTCTCGTCTGGAGCGCACCGGCGGAGCCCGCTAGGCGTCGAAATTTCGAGCCAGCTGCCGCACCGCGTCCGGCGTGGCAGCGCCATCCATCAGTAGCTCCAGCGTGCGCAAGGGCACGCCGAGCGAAGTCAACCGAGCGAGCGATTCGTTTTGGATGCGTTCGCGCGTGGCGCGACGCACGCCGCTGCTCAGCACGGCACGCGCTGGTGTGGCCTGGTCGAGCGCGCCGAGAGCCTCGAGCGCGCGGGCGTCGGCGCTGGAAAATAGCGCAGGAAGCAGGGAATTGACCACGACTTCGCTGATCGGCAAGGTCAGCTCGTTGCGCAACGCAGCGCACAGCTCGAGCGATTCGTTGGTCGGCATCTCTTCGGGCAAGGTCACGACCACTACGCCGCTCCGCGCTGGATCGCGGAACATTTCCCAGGCGCGTTCTGCGTCGCTGCGCAGCACGCCCGGAGGCGCGAGCTCGACGATCACCTTCGGCACACGCAACATGTCGAGGCCGTGACCGGTGGCCGGCGCATCGAACAAGACGACGTCGAAGCGAGGTCGGCCGTGCTCCTCTTCAGTGGCGTGAAACCAGGCTTTGCCGAGCAGTGACCACTCTTTCATGCCCGGCGTGCCACTCAAGAAGCCGGCCACGTATTTGCTGTCGAAGATGGCGTCCACCAGAACGCGGTTCTTGAGCTTCATCGTGCCGTATTCGCGCAGCGCGACTTCGGAAACGAGCTGCACGCCCCAGATGTTCGGCGCAAGCTGGCTGATCGCCGAGCTCAGCGGCGGGGCGCCGAGCAAAGTCGAAAGCCTCTCCTTGGCGCCGCAAGCCGTGACCAACACGCGCAGGCCGCGCGCCGAAAGCGAGCGAGCGAGCGCGGCGGTCACGGTCGTTTTGCCGACCCCGCCTTTACCGGTTACGAACAGGAAGCGCCGGGGCGCAAAGGCGGGCATCGAAGGGCCCGCGGTTTTGTCCTGCCCCAGGGCTGCCGTCAAATTCCAAACCGGCGAGCGCGCTAGTCGGGCATGTTTGGGCCATGCTACTGGTTTCCTCCCTCGGAGGTTTCATGCGCTCGTGTACTGCTCGGTTGCTGCTCGGTTTGGCTTTGGCGGGCTCGGTGTGGGGCTGCAAATCAACGGCCAAAAACCAACCGGTGGAGAGCGCTTCGGCAGTGCCCCTGGCCAGCGCACCGCCCAGCATTCCCGTCGCGGCCAGCGCTTCCGCGCCTGCACCTGCGCCTCTGAGCACCGTGCAAATGCCCGAGGGCCCTCAGCTTGCCATTCAGGCCGGCCAAGGTGTGGGTCCGATCCGAATCGGCGCCACCGTTGCCACGATCGAGCGCCTGATGGCCGCGCCGTGTGAGGTAAAGACCGAGAGTGTGTGTCGCTACATCCGACGCGCGGTCGAGTTCGATCTCGACAAGAACGGAGTTACCGAGCGCATCGTCGTCCATCGCCGCGATCGCCCCGCGGGCCCAGATGCGAAAGGCGAACCCCAAGTGTACGGCTTCTTCAACGGCGCCATCCCGCCCGGGGTCGGCCTCGGAATGGTGCCGAAGGCCGTCTTGCAAATCCTCGGGCCGCCCCAAAGCTCCGAACGCGTCACGACCGCCAATGATTTCGACACGATCGACCGGGACACCTACCCCGGCGGCATGGTGCTCGAGTACGACGAATACAAAAAGAGCGGCAAGGTCATGCTGGGCGCGGTGATCATCACCAAACCCAAGCAATAGGCCTCTCGGTGAGAGCAGCTGGCGAGAAACGCCAGGTGATCGGCCGCGCCCGAGACTCGGGCACTGATATAATCACTAACGCGAAGCGGGGGCAGCGCGGGTAACACTACTCGAATGCGTGGGAGCCCAGGAGCGCGGTTCGTGCGTCTCGCTTGCTTGCTTTGCCTCACCGGCTGCAGCGGGCAGCTGGTGGCGATCAAGCTGCCGAAGCAGGACGCGAATCCCAACGCTTACTACGTGTGCACGCCGTCTACGGCCGGCGCGACCTTCGACTGTCGGAGTGAGCGAGCATTCCACGCATACGATCGCGAGTTGGTCGTGACCGAGCAGCAGTGCGACTTCGGTGTCGCCAACGTGTATGTGGAGACCGACTGGCGCGGCAACGTCACTCGCATTCAATACGTGTGTGGCACGGCGCCCGTTGGCGGATTTCCGAACAAGTAAAGGACGCGCATGACCGTCACCCACCCTGCGCTGAAGGTCCGTCAAAATGAGCAGTGGCAAGACGTGCACCATGCCAACGCAGAGGTGCGTGTCACCCGCTACGAGGTCGTACCCAGAGCCCCGAGCGCGGAGGCGCAGTTGCTCGAGATCGGCGGCGCCGTGCGGGCCGTGCTGCAAGACGCCTTCGACAGGAACGAACCGCTGCGCGTGCCCGGGGGACGTTGGTCGCTCTCGACCATCGGCAAACCGAAGAGCAGCTTGCTGGACCTGAGCAACTACCGGCGCATCGACAAGGTGCCCAGCGCTTGGCTCGATACGCACGACGCGAGCATCTCGCCGATGCTGATCTCCGCGGGCTTGACCATCAACGTGGTCAATCGAGAACTATTCAGCAAAGGCTTGGCGCTGCAAACCTCGGGCGCGAGCGACGGGCAGACCTTCGCGGGGGCGATCGCCACCGGCACGCACGGCGCGGACATGAAGGTGGGTGCCCTGCACGATACCGTGCTCGCGCTGCACTTGATCGTGTCACCGACCCGCTCGGTGCTGGTGCAAGCCGCTGGCGGCGCGCTCAATGCCCAAGCCGCCGAGTCGCTCGGCAAGTGGTTCGGGATCGACTGTGAGCTATTGAGCGACGACCAACTGTTCGAAGCCGCTCGCGTGCACTTGGGTTCGCTCGGCGTCGTGTTCAACCTGATCGTCGCCGCCGTACCGCTCTACTATTTGTCGCGCGTGCGCACCGTGCACCAGGAGGGCGCCAGTTGGCGCGGGGTGGTCGGCAGCCGTCGACCGAAGAATTCCAACGGACTACACCCAGACGATCCAGACTACCTACAGCTGATCCTCCATCCGTACGCGCCCAGCCCCGACAGTGAGCCGCGCGCTTGGATCAGCAGCATGCGCAAGCTCTCATTCAGCGGCCAAAACGGCGTCATCAGCCAACCGACGGACGTCAGCCTCAAGAACGATCTCGCCGATTTTCTGCCTGCTTTGGTCAAATTGTTCGAGAGCAAGATGGAGCTGCCGCTGAACCCGATTTTGCGCGCCGTCACCTCGACCCAGCTGCGTGGGTTGTACGGGCACGACACCCACAACGATTCGGCGCTGCCCGGCGCCATGTTCGGCCCGCCCGACTTCTTGGGCATCGACTTCAGTCCGCTGCGCGGGGAGAGCGCGGAATACGTCTTCGATGCCGCGCAAGCGCGCCGCGCGGTCGACACGATTTTGACCACCCTCGGCGCTCAGGCCAGCCTGCACAACCAGTACTTCGGCGGCATCGGCGTTCGCTTCGTGAAAGGTTCGAGCGCCCTGCTTGCGCCGAACGCCAAGCCCGTGAGCTGCTTCGTCGAGCTGCAGAGCCTCTTCACGAGTGAGCTCCCACAAATTCACGCCGCGATCGCCGCCGCGCTCACCCAAGCCGGAATTCCGTATTGCGGGCACTGGGGCCAGTTTGCAATGAACACCCCCACCGTCGCCAAAAATTGGTGGGGACAAACTGCGATCGAGGCATGGAAGGCCGCCCGCGCCGATCTGCTGCCGAGCCCGAAAGCGCGCGCGATCTTCGCCAGCCCGATGCTCGCGTTCGCCGGCCTCGAGTGAGCCGGCAATCCGTATTGCGACGGTAGCCCCCGCCCTGAGCTACTCTTGCCGCACGCGCCGGCGCTCTTGGATCATGTGCTGCGTGATCGCGCGCTGCGCTTCGGCGGGCTCGATCAGCGTCCACACGTCGTGCTCTTTTTGACCACCGGCCGATTCGAGCAAGATGTCGGCGGCGCGCTCGGGGGAGATGGCGTCGAAGTGTCGACCCGGCAACTCCACCACCGCGGTGCGAGCTCGCAACCCTTCGAGGGTGCGCAGGATCTTGTGCAAGACGGTACGGAATACCGGGTCGTTGAACTCGGATTGCTTGCCGATCCCGAACAGCAAAATCTTGTCGAAGGGCAACTTGGGTTTGCCCGGAACGAGCAACACTTCACCGACCTTGCCGGTTGCGAATCCGCCTTGGATCAGGCGCGAAATGCGGCCCGCGAGGCGAAAGTCCAATAACCCAGTGACGCCGTGCGGCGGCCGCTCATCGACCGCGATCGTCGAAACGATGATCTCCGTTCCGAGCAAGTCGAGCTTGCGCAACTCGGGGGTCGAGAAGCGAAGGTCCACGTCGCCTCAACCCGCGTTGGGCTTCGCGGGGGTGCTGGGCGAGCCCGGCGCGTCGCTCCGACCGAGATTTTCGGCGATGCGATCGAGCACACCGTTCACGAACGCACCGCTCTCTTCGGTTCCGAAGCGCTTGGCGACTTCGACGGCTTCGTCCAAGATCACCGCGCGCGGCACGTCGGTGCGCGCGAGTAGCTCCCAAGCGCCCATGCGCAGCACGTTGCGATCGACGCGGGTCATGCGCTCGAGCCGCCAATTTTGGCTGGCTTTTTTGATCTGCGCGTCGGTCTTTTCCAGATCGCCCAATACGCCGCGCACGAGCGCGTCGGCATAGGGCCGGCCCTCCGCGTCTTCAGCCGGCAACTCGGCCCAAAAATCGGCGATTGCGCGCTCGACTTCGGTGCCGCCCGCCTCGACCGCGAACAGCATTTGCAGCGCGGCCTCTCGGGCCTGAGTACGTGCTCCCATCTTGGACTCGGGCTTAGAACCCGGCTTCCTCGAGGGCTTGGCCGAGCGAAACCAACTCGATCGCGGCCAAGGCGGCGTCGAAACCTTTGTTGCCCGCCTTGGTGCCGGCGCGCTCGATGGCTTGCTCGATGGTGTCCGTGGTGAGCACGCCGAAGGTGACCGGAGTGCCCGAGGACAGCGCGACCTGCGCGACGCCCTTCGAGACCTCGTTCGAAACATGATCGAAGTGCGGCGTGGCACCACGGATCACGGCGCCGAGTGCGATCACGGCGTCCACCTTGTCACTATTGGCGAGGCGTGCGCAGGCGAACGGGATTTCCCACGCGCCGGGCACGCGCACGATCGTGATCTTCGACGTGTCGGCGCCGTGGCGGCGCAACGCGTCGATCGCACCTTCTACTAGGCGCTCGACGATGAAGCTGTTGAAGCGAGCGGCGACGATGGCAAAGCGGGTCCCCTTGGGGACGATCAGCGTGCCTTCCAGTGACTCGGGAGCATTCTCGGAGTTGGACATGAAATTCCTGAAGCGACGTAGCAGGTTCCGTGCGGGGCGCGAATGCTAGCATCAGCTCCGCGCGACACGAGCGAGCTCAAGCGGGACGTTGCATCGAAATCAGCGGCACGCTCTCGACCAGCTCCAGACCGTAGCCCTGAATCCCGGCAATTTTCCGCGGATTGTTGGTCAAAAGCCGAATCTTGCACAGCCCGAGTTCGCGCAAAACCTGCGCCCCGAGGCCGTACTCGCGGAGCGTGCCCCCGTGCGGCCGCGTTGCTGCCAGGGCAGCAGGGACGGGGGCCGCGCCCGGCGAGCTCTTGGGGTCGTTCCGACGCAGCAGGCGCTCGAGATCGTCCCGCAAATCCCCCTGCGGCGGCAGGTACACGATGACCCCGCTGCCCTCTTGCTCGATGGCGTCGATGGCTTCGTCCAAGTGCTTCGCGCCATCGCCGCTGGTGGAGGTGAACACGTCAGCCAAAGTGGAGCCGGCATGCATGCGGCACAGCGTCGCGCGGTTGCCGTCGAGCTGGCCTTTGACCAAGGCCAAGAACTGCCGCTTCTCCAGCACCGCTTCGAACACGATCGCGTGCCAAGACGTGCCGGTGCGATCGAGCACGATGTCGCCCACCGAGAGCCGCGTAACCAAGTGCTCGGTTTGCAGCCGATACGAGATCAAATCCGCAATGGTCAGGATGCGGAGCGCATGACGCTTGGCGAACGTCTCCAGATCGCCCATGCGCGCCATGGTGCCGTCGTCGTTGATGATCTCGCAAATCACGGCGGCTTCGTTCAGCCCCGCGAGCCGCGCCAAATCGACCGAGCCCTCGGTTTGACCGGCGCGCACCAGCACTCCACCGCGCCGCGCTTGCAGCGGCATCACGTGGCCCGGCACCTGGATGTCCTTCGGCTCCGCGCGCGGGTTGCTCGCCACGCGGATCGTATGCGCGCGGTCTTGCGCGCTGATGCCGGTGGTCACGCCTTCACTGGCCTCGATGCTGACCGTGAACGCGGTACCCAAGCGCGGCCCGCTCCGGCCCGGTGCGCTCATCAGCGGCAATTCCAAGCGCGCGACCTGCTCTTCGGTCAGCGTCAGGCAGATCAAACCGCGGCCGTGCATGGCCATGAAGTTGATCGCTTCGGGCGTCACGCGATCGGCGGCGAGCGTCAGATCGCCTTCATTTTCGCGATCTTCGTCGTCGACCAAGATCACCATTTTGCCTGCGCGAATGTCGTCCAAGGCCGCGCGCACGCGCTCCAGGTGTTCGGGCAGAATATCGAGCCCACGGCTCGGGATCGCGTGCGAGGTGTCGCTCTTCATGTGTTTCCCAACCCCTGATAACCAGCCTGGCGAAGTGCGTCCTTCAGACCCGCCTCGGCATTGCCGGAGCTGACCTCCAAGAAGCGCACCGCGTAGCGCGCCAAGGTATCCACCTCGAGATTGATCGGCGCACCGGGCCGGAGCCCGCCCAGCGTGGTCACCGAGAGCGTATGCGGGATGACCATTACCTCCAGCACGTTATCCGTAACCGCGTTCACGGTCAGCGATACGCCGTCGAGAGTGATCGAGCCCTTGGCGGCGATGAAGCGCGCAAGCTCGCGCGGGAAGCCGACCGCGAGCCGCTGCGCCTCACCCGCCGGTTCGACGCGCAGTAGCTCGGCCACTGCGTCCACGTGACCGCTCACCAGGTGACCACCCAAACGATCACCGACCTTGAGCGCGCGCTCCAGATTCACGGGCGCGCCAATCGCCAGCGCGCCCAGCGTGGTCTTGTTCGCGGTCTCCAGCGAGACGTCGGCTTCGAAGCCGCGCGCGTCCGAGCTGATCACCGTCAAACATGCCCCACTGACCGAAATCGACTCCCCGAGCGTGAGCGCGCCGAGGGCGCCCTCTACCGAAAGCCGGTAGCCGGGGCCGCGCCGCGAACGGCGCGCGAGGCTGCCCTTGAGCTCGACCAGACCTGTGAACATGATTTCGGGGCTGGCATAGCACGAGAAAACCCTCGCACATGCCGCGTTCGCCGCCGAGTGGCTTGCGCCTGCAGGCGCGGTCGGGGAAAACAGGTGCCGTGCTTAGCGGGCTTCTGAACCAAGGCGGTCGCTTCACCCCGCGCTCCGGCCCATGCCCGCTGCGTTTTCGCTGGCTCGTCGTCGCGTCTGTCGCGCTCGCCGCGTTCGGCGCGGCCGTCGCGTGTGGACCGAGCGTGCAGTCGATTTACGAAGGCAACGTGCGCTTCGAGCATTGCTACCGCCTCGACTTGGAAGTGGACACGGCGCCCACCCATCGCCGCGCGTGCTGGAGCGAGTGGCTCAACCTATACACCTACGGCCAACCGCGCGATCGCATCGAGTACGCACGCCGGCGTCTGCACTCGTTCGCGAACGGTGACGTCGCGCGTCCGACGCTCGACATCGGCGAAGTCAAGCAAACCGAAGCGCGCCAGTTTTACCTGGTGGTCCCCGCACCCACGAGCGTACACGCGCCGCCGCCTCCGATCGCCACTCGCTGGTATGGAGACGCGGGCACTGCACCGACCGCGCCGACCACTGAACAAGTGGCAGCACCGGTTTCGGCGCCGGAGGACAAATGCAGCGAAGCCTGCCGCGATACCCTGTCGAATTGTCAGCACGCGTGTAATCCCAGCGCCGGCAAACCCGAACCCGCCTGCAAGATCTGCGATTCGGACTACAAGACGTGCATGAAGCGTTGCTTTCAGTAAGTGTGACCGAAAGCTGACCGGCGAAAGCACTCAGCCAAAGGCACGAAAACTTCAACGCAGTCAGAATGAGACACTCTGCGATCGCACTCGGCGGTCGCCGACACATTCCTCAACAGCGAATAAGTTGACGCCTTGTACGCGCCTCCGGTAACCAGTGTGGCAGCACGATGACGCGGCACCCAGCACTCAGCGCGCTTTCCCCGGCTTTGGCAACGCCTCTCCCACGCGTTCTGCGCCCGCAACGCGCGGTCCCGTCGGATGCGGTTCGCCCGACGCGCGCAGAAGTGAATCTGGCGCATCTGAGGCACAATTTGCGCTTCGTGCAGCGCGCCGCCGGCGGCGCCGCGGTATGGGCCGTGCTCAAGGCGGATGGCTACGGCCACGGCGCGAAAGCCGTCGCACGCACCCTCGAACGGGCGGGCGCGAGCGGCATCTGCGTCGCGCTCTTGGAAGAAGGCATCGAGCTACGTGAAGCCGGCATCCAGGTGCCGATCCTAATCACAGGCGGTTATTACGGCCGCGCCTGGGGCGAGCTGCTGCGCCACGACCTCACGCCCGTCGTGCACGACCCCGCCCAACTCGAAGCCATCGCCGACGAAGTGAAGTTCGCTGGCGCAGAGCCGCACCCGATCCACGTCAAGATCGACACCGGCATGGCGCGCCTCGGCATTCTCCCGGCGGACGTGAGCGCGATGGGCAAGGCGCTTCATCGCTTCCCCGAGGTCAGGCTGCAAGGCTTGATGACTCACTTCGCCTGCGCCGACTCTTCGGATCCAGAGTCGATCGACTATCAGCTCGATCTGTTCGAGCAAGCAACGCTCGCGCTGCGCAACGAAGGCATCACGCCCGAGCTACGTCACGCCGCCAACAGCGCCGCGCTGCTCAAGACCCCCCGCTCCTGCTACGACGTCGTGCGCCCCGGCATCGCGCTGTTCGGCGTCCAGCCCAGCGCGGGCCTGTGTCCGGAGCTCCGCCCCGTCATGCGTGTGCGCAGTGAAATCGCCGCACTGCGCGAGCTACCCGCCGGCGCGCCCGTCGGCTACGGCGCCACGTTCCACACCACACGCTCCAGCCGCATCGCGACCATCCCCGTGGGCTATGCAGACGGCTTTTGCCGCGGCCTCTCCAATCGCGGGTCGGTGCTCGTCCGCGGCAAGCGCGCCCCCGTCGTCGGCACCGTCAGCATGGACATGACCATGCTCGACGTCACGGAAATCGCCGACGTTCGCGTGGGCGATGAATGCGTGGTGCTCGGCGCCCAAAAGGGCCCGCTCGGCCAAGACGAAATCACGGCCGAAGAAATCGCGCGCACCCTGGGCACCATCCCCTGGGAAATCCTGACCGACATCTCGCGCCGCGTCCCGCGCTTTTACCGCGAACCGTAACGCGAACCGCGTTCAGCAGGTTTGGTTAGCGGGCGCTGAGCGCCGAACCCGGCGCGTAGCTCCGAGGGCGCTTCACTCGCGGATCAGCGCGTTGACTCGCGCCGCACAGATGAAGTCATTTTCAGTGAGACCGCCCGCGTCGTGGGTCGAGAAGGCTACGCTGCACTTGTTGTAGGTGACGACCAGGTCGGGGTGGTGATCTTCTTGGTTGGCGATGTATGCGAGCGCGTTGACGAAGGCGATCGTCTCGTAGAAGTCCGCGAACGCGTAATCCTTGCTGATCTTCGCCCGGGCTTCGTCCAGCTTGTAGCCAGGCACCTCGGCCAGCAGCGCCTCGACCTTGCCGGCATCGAGCTTGGCTGCTTTGTTCACGCTGCGTTTACCGACGAGTGACATGGGACCTCCCTGAGAACTGGGTTCAGCGGCGCGTCGCGCCTTCGAGCAGCAGCGACCAGCCCAGTGTCCCGCGCTGAATGAGGTTCGTCGACTGGGGCGAACTGGCGCGAGGTGCAGCCAGAGGCACGGACCCCGACAATGCCGCCAAAACCTGCCTTTCGGCCAAGAGGCCAAGCCATTTTCCAGGCATTTCAAATACTTCCCACCCCTTGACGGATCGGCCGGCGCATGGTGACCTGGCTAGGTCGCGAAGCGACTCTGCCCCGTCGATGCGGGATGTCCGTGATCGAGCAGGGGAAGATTGGCCCGAGTGGGTCAGCTCGAGGTGGAGACGCTCCACTTCCCCAACAAACTTTTTCATTTTTTCGCCCCCTCCAGAAATCCCCGTGTCTTGCCCCCGCACGCAAGCTCGACTGTCGCACCGTCCAGCGTCCCTACCGGTTTCACCGGTTCGAGGCGACGCTCCGCTGCGATTCGCTGCGCGGCCCGGCACGACTCCGCTCTTCGAGCCGAGTCGTCTCCCGCCTCCGCGCTGATCTTGTCTACCTAGCGTTCGCGCTCAAAATCTGGGGTTTTTGCGACGTGGCACCCGGAAGCCATGCCCCGAAACACTCTCGTTATCAATTGTGACATTCGTGAAACCCGCGTCGCCCTGATCGAAGAAGGGATCATCGCCGAACTACAGATCGAGCGCGCTGCCGCACGGGGGACCGTCGGTAACATCGTGCTCGGTCGCGTGACGCGCGTGCTGCCCGGCATGCAGGCGGCGTTCATCGATGTGGGCATGGAGCGCGCAGCGTTCCTGCACGTCGAGGATTTGATCCGGCCTGACGATTTCGAGGCCTATTTGTCGGGTTCTCGGCGCCACGAAGACGCTGAGCGCTTCTCCAAGGGCGACGGCGGCAAACGGCATCAGGCGGGCGCCTCCGCCGGTGAAGCCCATGAGCATGACCACGACCATGATCACGACGCGGACGACGAAGACGACGAAGACGACGTGAGCGAAGCCGAAGACGCCGCCGAAGGTGATGACGACCCACCCGCCGCCGACGAGGCGGACGGCGACGCCGGCAGCGCCGAAGAAGAAGAGGAAGAAGAAGAGGCCGAGGAGGAAGGCGAGAGCGACGACTCGGAAGAAGACGAGACGATCGTTCAAGCCGTCGTGATCGAATCCGCGGTCGACTCCGCCTGGGACAACCAGGGCGACGCTTCATCCGTGATCGTCGAGGTCAACACCGAAGCCGACGCCGATCTAGGCGAGGACGACGACGCAGACTCGGACGGGGAGTCCGATGGTGAGGCCGTCCTCGCCGAGGGCGGCAACGCCGTGCCCGCTGCCGGTGACGCCCCCGGCGAAGACGGCGCGCGTCGTCGTCGCCGCCGCCGTCGTCGTCGCGGTGGCCGCGACGCAGCCGCCACCGTAGAAGGTGCGGCACCCGCCGTTGCCGCGACACCCACCGCCGTGGCCGTGGCGGTTCCGCGCCCCGCGGCGCCCGCCCGCGGCAGCAATCCGAATCCGCGCGAAGCACGCCCCGAGGCGCGCACTGGGCGCGATCGCAGCGAGCGCGGCGGCAAAGACCGAAACGCGCGCAGTGGGCGTGCGCAAAGCAGCAGCCGCGACCGTCGCACGGGCAGCAGCAGCGGCAGCGCCAGCAGCAGTAGCAGCAGTAGCAAACCGACCAGCCGCGTGTCGCGTTCGGTACCCATCACCGAGGTCGTCAAAGAGGGCGATGAGGTGATCGTCCAGATCTCGAAGGAGCCGATTGGCACCAAGGGCGCGCGCGTCACCAGCCACGTCTCGCTGCCCGGCCGCTACGTCGTGTATCTGCCTACCGTCGAACACGTCGGAGTTTCCAAGCGCATCGGCTCGGCGCGTGAACGCGCGCGCTTGCGCGACGTGGTCGAACCGATGAAGCCGCCCACCGGTGGCATCATCGTGCGCACGGTCGCCGAGGGACTGACCAAGAAATCGCTCAAGGCCGACATCGGCTACTTGGTGAAGCTGTGGGAAGACGTCTCGAACAAGAAAGAGGGCGCCAAGGCACCCGCGGTTTTGTGCACCGAGCTGGATCTGGTGCTCAAAACGGCTCGCGATCTGTTCACGGACGACATCGAGAGCATCGTGATCGACGACAAGGAGCAGTATCTGCGCCTAGTCCGCTTCGTCGAGATGTTCATGCCCACGCGCGTGAAGGACATTCAGTATTACAGCGGCGATGAGCCGATCTTCGACGCATACGGCATCGAGGACGAAATTGCCCGCGCCTTGAGCCGCAAAGTGCCGCTGCCGAGCGGCGGCTACCTGATCATCGATCAGGCCGAAGCGCTGACCGCAATCGACGTGAACACCGGCCGCTACGTCGGCAAAGGCAGCCGCGATCTGGAAGAGACCGCGTTCAAGACGAACTTGGAGGCGATCGAAGAGATCGCCTATCAGCTGCGCTTCCGTAACATCGGCGGGCTCGTGATCTTGGATTTGATCGACATGGACGTCTCGCACAACCGCGAGAAGGTCTGGCGTACGCTCGAGACTTTGCTCGCCAAAGACAAGGCCAAGACGACCATCAATCGCATCAGTGAGCTCGGGCTGCTGGAAATGACGCGCAAGCGCACGCGCGAAAGCCTGAATCGCACGATGCACGAGACCTGTTTCTACTGCGACGGCACCGGCCAAATCCAATCGCGCACCACCATCGCGTACGAGATTTTGCGCCAAATCCGCCGTGAAAAGGCCACGCTCTCCGGCTACTCGGTGCTGGTCAACGCGCACCCCGCGGTGGTCGACCTGATGCAGGGTGAAGAGAAGGCCGCGGTGGTCGAGGCCGAGAAGCGCTACATGCGGCGCATCGAGTTCAACCCGCGCCGCGAGTATCACATCGAGCAGTTCGACCTGCAGGGCAAGTAAGCCGAGCCAACGCGCCGCGTGCCCAAACGCGCGGCGCAGTGAGTTGCCGAGCGCAGGGGTTGGCGGCGGGGCTCAGCGAAAAGTCAGGGCAAAATCGCTGCCAATTCCCTCATTCGAGGTAGGGGTGATGACCAGCTCGGCGATGGTCGCCGCTCCGACCTCGACGTCGAGCGCGGCGCAGGTGCCACGTGCGCCGTGATCTGAAATCGGCGAGCCCACTGCGAGCGGGAGCGAAGAGTCCGTGTCGAACAGCTCGAGCGCGAATGAACCATTCGAGCAATAGTCCAGCTCGACGTGATAGCTGCGATTGGCCTCTGGTAGCGAGAGTCGTTGCTGGATGGCGTCAGAGTTGCCAGCATGCATGCCGTGAAAACACCCCACGCTGGGCGACAACGGCTCGACGCTCTCGAGCGCGAACTTGCAGCCGATCTGCTCGAGGAGCGCGTCGACGGGAGCGCTCGCGAGCATAGGCATCGAGTCGTCGCAGAACGAGCCATGACCGTATCGAGCGAGGGCACCGTTGTCGCTCGTGATCGCTACGTTGCAGCCCAACCCGTCTCCACCACAGCCCCGGTCGCTCTCCTCGGGCCGCCCGATCAGCCTTAGAGTGTCCAATGTTCGGAGCTGCTCGGGCGTCAGCTGAGCGCGATCGGCGCTAAACCGCATCGACCCTCGGAAGAAGCCGAAGCAATCCAGCTCGACGTGCTGACTGTGTTCGTTCCAGGGCGGGTCAGAGGAGCCGGCTGTTCCCGCATCACCCGCGCTTCCCGCATCACCCGCGCTTCCCGCATCACCCGCGCTGGGCGCGCCTGCGGCGGCGGGACTTCCGCCCGCTCCTGTCCCGGCGCTCCGATCCGGGGCGGTCGAGCCACAGCTGACGAGCGCAAATAGCGCGAGGACACCGAGCCCGGCCAGCCCACGATCGCGCGCGCCGAGGGGGACCGGGAATGTAGCCGTGAGCAGCATGAGGCTCGACGGAGCAACGCACATGCCAAACCGGGTTACGAGCTTGTTCTCTCGAGAAACGGCTAAAAATTACGACCCGTGTGCCGAGCTGCGCCACGGCCTATGACGCCGAAGGCTGGGCCGGGCTGAGACGCCCCACGTGACCATCAACCCAATCCCCGCAAAGTGGCTGAACCAGGCCTCGGCGCTCGCATTCGTGCTCTTCTGGCCTACAGTGGCAACAGGGACAACGCGAAGGCCCCCTCACGAGCTTGAAACTGCCATGACGAACGCGCGCAAATCCGAGCGAGTTACGATCAACAAAGAGTTCGAATCTTTCGATCAGTTCGTGGAAGAGTACGTCACGAACATCTCTCGCTCGGGCGCCTTCGTGAAGACCAGCACGCCGTTGCCCGTCGGCACCGAGGTCGATTTGCGCTTCACGGTCGTGATCGGCGGCATCGAGACGATCGAAGGCATCGGCGAGGTGGTGCGCGTGGAGACCGATCCGGCGGGGATGGGCGTGGTCTTCAAAGAGCTGAGCGGTTATTCCGCGCAGCTGATCGAGAAGCTTTTGACCGCAAAAGGCGGCTGAGCCTTCTCGCTAGTGCGCGGTCGCGAACGCGATCTCCGGCTGTAGTCCGCCGATTTGGAATGGAGAACCGTCGATTTCGTGCAGCGTGCCGTCCGCGCGCTGGAGCGAGAAGACCGAAGTCGTGCCGTCGTCGTGGCAGGCGAACACGAAGCGCGCGGACGGCTCGACGCCCAGCGAGTAAGGCGAGCCGCCCTTGATTGGCTCCCCGGGTACGGCGGTCAATTTGCCGTTGCTCGAGTCGATCGCGAAGCCGAACACGCGCGTGGGATCCAAGAAGCTCGTGGCGTACAGATACTTGCCGCGCGGCTCGACCACGAGGTTCGAGGCCGAAGGGTCCGATGAAACTTGGGTCGAGAACGGTGAACCCTCTACTCGTGTGAGCGCGCCGCTCGTGGCGTCGATCGCGTAGGCATTGAGCCCATTTCCTGCGCTGAACAAGTAGCCACCAGCGGGGTGAAACACGATTGCACCGGCGAACACCTGCGCCAGCGCGAACGGCGAACCAGGCAGCTCACTCAGCGCGCCGCTCGTTTGATCCACGCGATAGCCGCGAATGCCGAACACGCCGTTCAGCGAGGCGTACACGAAATGCCCGGTTGGATCAGCGGCGACATACGCCGGGCTCGAGTCAGCGAGCTGCACGGGGTCGCCCACGGCCGTGAGCGCACCACTGGTAGAGTCGATTTTGAACGCGTAGATGCCTTTGTCTTCGTCGCTGCTTGCGAGGTAGGCAAAGCGCCCTTGCACATCTAGCGTGAGCGAAGTCGGACGGCCGGCAATGGCCACCGAAGAGTTGGGCAACGCAGGCAAACTGCCATCCGTCGCGATCGAGTAGGTGTTGATCTTCTTCGTGGCTTGGTCGGCCGTGTAGACGAAGCGCTGCGCGGGATCGACGCTGACTGCGTACAGCTGCCCACCCGGGTTGATGGGCGAGGCCGACAGTTTGCTCAGCTTGCCGGTCGCGGGATCGATCGAGACCGGCGTGAGACCGTTCAGGAACGTGGAGACATACGCGTAGCGTTGCAACGCGGGGTCAGGCTCGCCGGAGTCACCAGCGTTGCCAGCGCTGCCAGCATTGCCAGCGCTGCCGCCGTCGCCGAGGGGCGCGCTGTCACCACCGGTGCCGCCCTCGGGCGGGGCGCCCGTATCGCCACCCACGCCGCCTTCGGCCGCGGCGCGCCCCGCCGCTCCCGCGTCGCCCGTACTGCCCGCGGTTCCAGCCCCGCCGGCGTGAGTGCCGGCACCGGCGTGCGCGACGGTTCCTCCATTGCCGGCCCCGGAGGCTCCGGATCCGCCGTCAGAGAAGTCAGCACTGTCCGAGCTGCAAGCGCTGGCCAGTGCGATGGCAACCGTGACCGGGATGAGTAGCTGCAGGCGGATGGTCATGCGTTTGGAGCAGTACGCAGCCAGATGACGGTGGTTTCCCGCCTAAGCGACCGAAATGCACGGAACAGGTGTGCAGCGATCGAGCCCGTCGTCGAAACCGTGACCTTGCGCAGCCCTGAGTTTCGGTTTAAACGCCCGAGCCTCATGTACATCCCGACCAAGACCCCCCGTAAGCTCGACCGCAAGCGCTCCAAGCTCCTCCGCTCGAAGTTCAAGGCCAAGAACAACGGCCGCCGTCAGCAACTGAAGAAGTGAGTCAACAGCCCGCTAGCTGTGCGGGCTGACCAACGCTGGCCTCTAGAGCTCGTCGTCGGCCGATGACGAGTTACCGACCACGCGTGATGCGGTGTCGTAGCTGAAGCCAGCGCGAGCCATGGCCATGAGATCTTTGCGACGGTACGCCTCGCGAACGTCCGGCTTTCGGTGTGGCCCCAAGCGTCGCCGGCGTGCGAAGGCACGCGCGGCCTCGAGCTCGACGGCCGCCGACTCGCCACGCGGCAAGAGCTCCTGCACGACCTCCGCGGTGATACCGCGGACGCGCAGCTTCTGCTCGATCATGCGCCCGGACATGCCGCGATCGCGCTGCCTTGCTGCGAAGTTCTTGGCGAAGCGCTGGTCGTTGATTAGCCCGGAAGATTGATAGCGGACGAGCAGCTCTTCCACGATTGCAGGTGCGAGAGCCGCTTCGGCCACGCCCGCGCGCGCGGCCTTGGCAATGCGCTCGTTCAGCACCTTGCGCAGGCGCGCTACGGAGCAATCGAAGCGCTCCAAGTAGCGCAGCGCCGCGCCCTCGAGCCCAACGCGCGTCACGTTTGGCGGGCGCGGGGGGCGATCGGGCTTCGGCTTTTTCTTCCCGAAGCCGGGCACGGGTGGCGCCTCAGCCGCCGCGCTTGAGCTCGTTCAAAACCAGCTTGCTGACGGCTTTGAGCGTATCGAACACGCCCACGCCGCTGCGCGCGTTGGCTTCGAAATCAGGCACGTTCATCGGGTTGATCAACGGGCGCAGCTCCTCCACCGAAACCGCGTTCGGTAAATCGCGCTTGTTGTACTGGATGACGTACGGGATCTTCTCCAGTGAGTAGCCCTGCTCGGCCAAGTTGGTGCGCAGGTTTTCCACGCTCTCTTCGTTCGCTTCCAGGCGCTCCATCTGCGAGTCGGCGACGAAGATCACGCCATCGACACCCTTCAAGATCAGCTTGCGGCTGGCGTCGTAGAACACCTGCCCGGGCACCGTGTACAAGTGGAAGCGAGTCTTGAAGCCGCGGATCTCGCCCAAGGAGAGCGGCAGAAAATCGAAGAACAGCGTGCGCTCGGTCTCCGTCGCGAGGCTGATCATTTTGCCTTTCGCGTCCGGATTGGTGCGCTCGTAGATGTACTGCAGATTCGTCGTTTTCCCGCACAGCCCAGGCCCGTAGTAGACGATCTTGCAGTTGATCTCCCGGGCCATGTAATTGATGAAACTCATCGCCCGGCGCCTCAGTCGTTGAAAAGGTTGTCGATGTCCTCGTCGGTGATCTCCGCGAACGGCGAATCGCTGCCGGGTTCGTGCACCTTACTGAGCAAGGCTTCGAAGATCCGGTTCAACTCGTCGCTGGCCTTGCGGACGCGCAAGCGAACCAAACCGAGGCTCGACTTCGAGTCGAAAATCACGACCAGAATCACGCGGTTGCCAACCAACTGAATGTGGATGTTGGCCTTCTCGCCTTCGTGGAATTGAGTCGCGAATTCGTTTTCGCGAAGCAACTTGGCGATGCCCCCGGTAGCGGCGATGTTGCCGGCAGTGAGGGATGCAAGCGACGTGGTGTCGATGTTATCGACCTCTCCACTCGCCGCGATGAGCTGACCGTTCTTATCGACGATGAAGACGACTTTGGCGTTCGCTTCCCGAACCAAGCGGTCCACGACCGTTTGGATCTGGTTGAACTCCTCCTCGTACATCACCATCTGGGGATTGACCATCGCGAGCCTCCGCTAGACGACCGCAAAATCTGTCGGCGACTAGCTCTCCAAGTCACAAATCTGGCAAGAAACCTGAGCCATCAGTTCTATCTGACCACCCCCGGGCCCACAAGTCCGTTGTCTCGGGCAACCGCCACGGCAGTGCTGCCACGCGCGAGTGCGCGGCTTTGCCAATGTGGGCAAACGCTGAGCGCGGGATACTCGGCCGGCCGGCGGCAGCGCGGGAATAAAAAAGTTACGGAATGGGCGCCGCACCAGCTCCGATTTCCGGCCAAACCGGATTGCCAAGCGCTAAAGCTAAGCCGTGGAAAACAGGCCGGCCCAAAGATCGATTGTCCAGGCTTTCACGGTTCTCTGCTGCACGATGTGCGCGCTGAGCGTCGCGCACGCCGGACAAACCGCCTTTCATCGAGATCTGAACGACCTCAGCAAGCAGCTCGACCTCGCGCGGGGTCCGGAAGTGTATGCAACGCTGCGCAAGATCTGGGGCACGTGGGACCGCGCCGATCCGAGTCACGTAGAAGAGGCGCTGCGAGCCGCCACGCGTGACACGCACCTGAGTGCACCAGCGCGCGCGTATGCCGGCACGCTCTCGGCGCTGGGGCGGGCGCGTCGCGGTGACCTGAAAGCCGCGCGCGATTCGATTCGCGCGCTCGGGTACGTGGACCAGTGGCAAATCGTGGGCCCGTTCGACAACGAAGGTAAGGCGGGTCTCGACACCCCGTCCGGACCGGAGCTGGAGCTGCTGCAGGCGATCGTGCCGGGCAAGGCTTACACCGGGAAAGAGCGCCCCGTGCGCTATCGGCCAGTTCCGGCCGTGTTTCCATATGGCTATCTCGACGCAGGCTCGCTGGTGCGCCCGGAGTCGAAAGTGTGCGTGTTTGCGACCACTTTCGTGAGCGCGCCGAAGGCCAAACGCAAGTTGAGCGTCTGGGCCGGCGCGGGTGGCTCGTTCAAGTTGTTCTGGAACGGCGATCTGGTGCTGCAAGACAGTGCATACCGCGGTCATGACTACGATCGCTCGGCGACGTTGGTCGACCTGGAGCCGGGGCCCAATGAACTCACGATCAAGCTGTGCGGCGACGACGCGTCGCCAGTCGGTTCGGTGCGCGTGGCCGGTCCGGATGGCGCCCCCGACACGACGTTGATCTTTTCGAATGACTTGCTGCAGAGCCAAGCTTTCGCCAAAGCCTTCACCAAGAAAAAGCCGAGCGATACGCTGCGCGCGCAGGCGGGTCCCCAAGGCCCGATCCAGCTGTTTCAAAAGCTGACCGCGGCTAAGAAGCCCGCCCCCGCCTCACTCGAGGCCTTCGCTCGTTACCTGGCCGATACCGGGGGGGACGATCCGGCTCGTCACGACGCGCGCAATTTCGCAAAGCAGGCCGCGGACAGCGAGCCCACCGTGCGACGCGCGCTGCTCGCGGGGCGCCTCGCAGAAGACCGCAATCAATCCGGAGAATGGATCAAGAAGGCCGAAGCGCTGGCCGCGCGCGATCCGCAACCGAACCGCGACGTGCTGTTGGCCCGCGCCTTGGATCGCCGCACGAGCCCCAATTGGCGCGACGCGTTCCCCTACTTCGACAAGGTGCTCGCGATCGATCCGGACGACGCCCTGGGGCTGCGTGGCCGCGTCGAGCTGTACAACCTCGCCGGCTTACCGCGCACTGCGCTCGCGACGCTGGAGAGCGCGGTCGCGCGTAACCCGAACTCGGTCAATCTGCTGAACATGTATGCGTCGCAGTTGCGCATGCTGGGCCGCGCTACGGAGGCCGCGGAAGCCGAGAGCCGCTACTCTGCGCTACGCTTCGATGACGCGGGTTTCATCGGCCAAAAGATCGAACTGGCGACCGCCCGCCGTGACCGCGCCGCGGCCGAGCGCTGGGTGGATCGCCTGCTCGATACCCACCCAGACGGGCTTTGGGCTTTGGGCTTGGCGGCACGCACCTATCGCGCGCTCGGTCAGCCCGAGCGCGCCGTCGCCGCCTATCGCCGCGCACTCCTGCTCGCGCCGGAAGATACCGCCTCATTGCGGGCCCTGGCCGACCTCGACGGCGATCTGGGTCGCAAGGACGAACAGCTGACCCTACTGCGCGACATCTTGCGCATTCGCCCGCAAGACAAGGACGTGCGCGAGTACGTCGAACACCTCGAGCCGCAGAAGCCGCGGGCCGACGAAGCCTACGCTTGGGAATCGAGCAAATTCCTGAAGCTGCGCCACGCACCCGCCAACGGCCAAAATCGCCGCGTGCTGCGCGATCTGACGGTGTCGACGGTGTTCGAAAATGGGCTTTCCAGCTCGTACCGACAGATCGTGTTTCAACCGCTGACGGACGCGGCCGCCGCGGCCGCCAGGCAATACGGCTTCGGCTACGAAGCGGACAGCCAATCGGTGCAGCTACGCGGCGCCCGCGTGTACCGCGGCGATGGCCGCGTGGACGAGGCGATCGAGTCGGGTGAGGGCCCGGCGGATGACCCATCGATCGCCACCTACACTTCCGCGCGCACGTTCTACATCCAGTTTCCGCGCTTGGAACCGGGCGATGTGGTCGAGCTCCGCTATCGCGTCGACGACGTGACCCCGAAGAACGACTTCGGCAACTACTTCGGCGAGATCACCTACATGCAGGGGACGGACCCGGTGCAAAACGCCGAGTACGTGCTGATCACCCCGAAAGCGCGCACGTTCTACATCGATCAGAACGTGCCGCAGCTGATCCAGAGCTCGGAAGTGATCGGCAATCAGAAGCTCTATCACTTCTTCGCGGAGAAGGTGGCGGCCGTCGCGCCCGAACCCGCCATGCCGCCCCTGCAAGAGGTGCTCGGCTTCGTGCACGTGTCTACCTACAAGGACTGGAAAGACCTCGGACATTGGTACTGGGGCCTGGTCAAAGATCAATTCGACCTGGACGACGAGACGCGAAAGCTCGCCAAGAAGATCACCGAGGGCAAGACCAGCGACGTCGACAAGGTCAAAGCGGTCTACGAGTGGGTGACCAAGAACACGCGCTACGTGGCGCTCGAGTTCGGCATCTACGGCTACAAGCCGCGCCGTTGCGTGCAGACCGTGGCGCGCGGTTGGGGCGATTGCAAAGACAAGGCCACGGTGATCACCACGCTCTTGAACGAGCTCGGCATCAAGACCACGATGGTCGTGCTGCGCACGCAAATGAAGGGTGATTTCCGGTCCAGTATCGCCAGCTTCGCGCCCTTCGACCACGCCATCGCCTACGTACCTTCGATGAACTTGTACCTCGACGGCACGGCCGAGCTCACTGGCATCAACGAGCTGCCGCGCATGGATATCGGCGCCTTGGGCTTGCTGGTGAACGAAGGCAACACCGAGGTGACCCACGTTCCGAACGTGGCGCCGGAAAAGAACTTCGTGCGCCGCGAGGTCAAGGCGCAATTGGCCAAGGGCGGCGAGGCGAAGCTCGAGTTCGACTACGCCACGGGCGGCTTCAACGCGCCACAATGGCGCAGCCAGTACCAGTCGGAAGCCACGCGCGACGATCGCATCAACAACGACCTCGGCCGTGAGTTCCCGGGCTTCGAAATTGCCTCTGGCGCGGGGGCCAATCAAGGCATCGTGACCAGTGATTTGACCAAGGTCGAAGAGCCGGTGCACATCAAAGTGCGAGGTTCTGCGCCTTCTTTCGCGCGGCGCGAAGGCAATCAGCTGAGCATGGCGGTAACCAACCCATTCCGCCTGACGCCGACCTACGCCTCGCTCTCGCAGCGGCGACACGATGTTCGCTTGCTCGCGTTCTCCACGCTCGAAGATCAGTACACGATCAAATTGCCGCCCGGCTCAAAGATCATTTCCGCCCCGAGCAACCAGGCGCAAGACGGCCGCTTCGGCTCCTACTCGGTCGCCGTGCAGCAGGATCACGATCAGGTCACGGTCTCTAGCCGCTTGGTCGTGAAAGTCGACCGCGTGACTCCCAAAGACTACCCGGCATGGAAGAGCTTCTGCGAAGCGGCCGACCGCGCCCTCAGCCCCCGATTGGTAATCGAGTGATGCGTCTGCCGTCTCGCCCTCATGTTGCGGCTTGGGTTCTGTGCCTCGGCCTGTTTGGTGCCTGCGCTCCCCACGCGCAAACGAATCGAAGCGAAAGCGTCGAAAGCCTACGCAAGAGCGCGGAAGCGAGCCCGGATTCCGCGCTCGTCGGGCGCTGGCTGCTGGCCGAATTGATCGCCCCCGGCGGCAGCACGGCGCGCGCGGCGCGCGCCAAAGCGCGGCTCGAGCAGCTCGGCAAGAAAGACATGGTTGGCGAGTTCGCGCTCGGGCTCGAAGCTTCCAGCCATGGCCAGTTCAGTGTCGTGTCTGACCACTACTTGCAGGCGCTCAAGGCAGCGCGCGAATCGAACGACGAGCGCGCGCCGTTCGTGGCTTGGTACGCCGCACACCAAGCGGTCGCCTTCCGTCACACCGCCAAGGATCTCTGGCAACGCTGGAAGCCATTCGTCGAGAGCACGCTGAAGGACCCTCGAAATATCGGTTGGCGCGCGCGTGAAGAGCTAGTCGATTGGTGGCGGCTCGAAGCCTACCAAGAGGCCCAGAAGGGCTTCGACGACTCGGCCGCGGATTTCCACGGCTGCGCCAGCAAGCTCAGAATCGCCGGCCCCTTCGGCCGCAACGTGGCGAGCGACGCGCTTCGCTCATTTCCAGCGGAAAACCCCGGGCCCTGGGCGTTGCGTTGGGATCCAGATCCGGCCGTCAGCGAAGCGCCGCGCGTGCTCGCGGTGAAGCGCACGGGCTGCAGCTTCAGCATCGATGAGCCGGTCGGTCCAGGCCTGTACTACGCCGAGACGTACTTGGATTTGCCCGAAGCCGAGGAGGTGTTGATCGCGCCCCAAAGCACGTTCGCGGTTTGGGTCGACGACCAGCTCGTACTGCGCAAAGATCCGCGTGAGTGGGGGGTGTGGACGCGCCTCGGAGTGCGGGTGAAGCTCGCGCGCGGCCGACACCGCGTGCTGCTGAAGATGGGCGAGGCGCAAGCCGTGGTGCGTTTCTTGCGACCCGATGGTCGCCCGTTGGGAGCGGCCGTCTCCGACGATCCGACGAGTCCGTATTCCGTGGTGCCGCCCGAAGTCGTGCCAGGTGCCAACGTCTTCGAAGCCTTCATCAAGAACGGCACCCTGGTCGACCCGGGCGACGATTTATTGCGCTTTGCCGGCGCATTCCTGGCCAATTTGGAGGGTCAGGGCGACGTGGCCTCGGTCATGCTCGAGCCATTGCTGAAAGACTCGACGCGAGCCACTGGCATCGTGCTCGACGCCGCGGCTGGCTTTGGCTCGGCCGATCCGATCTTCGCGCAGAGTCAGCGTCGCGATCTCACCCGCGCATTGCGTGAAAGCGCGATCAGGAAGGACGCCAAGCTGTGGAGCTCGCAGCTCGCGCTCGCGCTTTGGGAAGCCGAGAAGAGCGGCATGACCGAAGGCGTGCGACGCGTCTCCACGCTGGTCGATACATTTCCGGACGTGCCGGACATTTTGACTGCCCTCGCCGGCATGTACAACGAGCTCGGCTGGACGTCGGAGAACTCGAGCAGCGTGCGCGAGCTCGCCAAGCGCTTCCCGGACGACCCGGACGCGCTCACCGCCGCCGTTTCGGCCTTCGACGCGGTCGGCGATAGCAAGACCGCCGACGCGCTGGTCGAGCGCATCAAGAAGCTCGATCGCGACAGCGAGATCGTGCTCAGCCGCGCACTCAGCCAACAAGACTATCCGACGGTGCTGGCCGAGCTGAAGCGCATCGCCGTACGCCGTCCGGAACGCAAAGACATCGCTGAGCGCATCTACGACGTGATGGTTCGCGCCGGGAACGAAAAGGAGACCTGGAACAAGCTCGAAGCGATGATCAAGAAGGAGCCACGCAACGCCCGCGCTCGCCTGGATTTGGCGGACGCGCGCTACGCGAGCGGCTCACACGACGCGCTGGTTCGTGCGCTGGTCGATGCCGTGCAAAACGGAGCGCCCACCGCGCCTCTCGAGCAAGCGCTGGATCTCGTCGAAGGCTCGAGCGAGCTCGAACCGTACCGGCTGAAGACCCAGCCCTTGATCGATGAATACGAGAAATCAGGCACGGTGCTGCCCGGAACCGCCGCGCGTGTATTGGATTACGCCGCGTTCTGGGTGCACGCCGACGGCTCGAGCCGCATGCTCGAACACGAGCTGATCCGCGTGCAGAGCGCGGAGGCGATCACCTCGATGGCCGAGCAGCAGCTGCAGGGCGGGCTCATCTTGCACCTGCGCGTGATCAAAAAGGACGGCAAGGTGCTGGAGCCCGAGTTGATCGAGGGCAAGCAGACCGTGACCATGCCGCACCTGGAGGTCGGCGATTACATCGAGACCGAGCGCATCGAAAGCAACCCGGGCGACGGGCAACGCGGGCTCAACTACTCCGGACCTCGCTGGTTCTTCCGCGAAGAGAACATCGCCTACGCGCGCAGCGAGTTGGTGGTGATCTCGCCCAAGCAGAAGCCGCTCTCGATCGAAACCCGCAATGACGTGCCCGCGCCGGAAGTGACGGAAAATGGGCCGCTCGTGGTGCGACGTTGGCGCGTCCAGAATAGCCCTGCGGCGCCCGTCGAACCGTTTGGCGCGCCGATCACGGAGTTCTTGCCGAGCGTACAGCTCGGCTGGGGCGTGAGCTTGAACGACAGCTTGCGCTCGATGAGCGATGCCGTCGCCGACCTGTCACCGGTCGATCCTCGGCTGGTGCGAATCGCCGAGCACATCGTCGAGGGCGTGCCCGAGGCCTCGCGCACCGAACGCGCCAAGCGCTTGTACCGCTGGATCTTGGCGAACGTTCAAGAGGGCGACGAGAGCGACGGTCGCCGCGTCGTGATTGGCAAGAACGGCAATCAATGGCGCGGCTACATCACGCTGTGCCGGGCCCTGCGCATCCCGGTCAACTACGCGGTCGCCCAAAATCGGCTCAGCTTGCCGCCAAGCGGGCCATTCTCGGAGGCCATGTTGTTCACCCAGCCGCTGTTGCGCGTGAGCGCCGAGCGTGAACCGATCTGGCTGAGCTTCGCCGGCAAATACACGCCCTTCGCCTACGTCTCCGCAGAAGCGCGCGGCATGCCCGCGTACGTGCTTTCGGAAGACAAACCGGTGGCAGCCAAAGTGCCGGCCGCGGGCGCGCAAGACAACGTGCGCTACGGCGGCAAGGTACAACTCAACGCAGACGGCTCGGCAGATCTAGAACTGGAGCAGAGCTTCTTCGGTAAATACGCGATGGGGCTGCGGAACGCGCTGTCCGAAATCCCCGAAGAGCAACTGCGCGACGTGCTCGAGTCGCGGCTGCTCGGTCCCGAGCTGCGTGGGCTCGAACTGAAGAGCTATGCGCTCGATCACTTCGACGACTTGGACAGCCCGCTCGTGATCCGCGCCAAAGCCAGAATTCCGGCATTTGCGCAGCGCTCGGGAGACATGCTGTTGATCGCGCCGCCTTTCGGGCCGCGCGTCAGCCAGCTCGCCGCATTGCCCCAGCGTCAGACTCCGCTGCTCATGGCCGAGGCCACCCACCGCGAAATCAATTTGCAGCTGCTTTTGCCGAAGGGCGCGGTGTTGGTCAACGATCTGGTGCCCGCTACGATCAACGACGGCGACCGCTCGGTGCAAGTGGCGGACGTGGCCAAGCCGGGCGAATTGTCGTTGGTCCGGGTCGTCAATTTGCCCGCCGGTCGCGTGCAGCCCAAAGACTACCCGCGCTTTCTCAGCTTCGCGCGGCGCGCGGACGACGCGCTCTCGCAAAGTGTTCGAGTGAAGGTGCAGTGAGCCGCTTACTGCGAGCTCTTTCGCACCGCTTCGTCCGCCGCTCGCATCCCCTTTTCGATGCGGGCCTTCACGGCCAGCGAATCAGCGCTGAGCTTTTTCCACGCTTCGACCACTTTTTTTCGCTCCGCGCCGGAAGCGGCGGGGAACCCCGGCGTGTCCTTTTGCGCGACGCACAACGCTTCGTACTCGGTCCACTTGGCGCTCGCTTCGTCGTAGGCCTTCTGGCGCTCGCGCACATCGGCCAACGCAAATAGCAATTTGGCCTTCAGCGCCGCACTCTGCGCGGCAACGACGCGTAGTCCGGCGCTGAACGCGAGCTCGGCCTCGCGCAAATCGCCCTTGAGCATCTGAGTCTCGCCCACGCGATAGTGGCCGAGCGCGTTCTCCGGCTCCTTGGCGAGGGCCTCGCGATACGCGGCGAGCGCGCCCTCGAAGTCGCGCAAAACCACGGCCTTGTCACCGCGCAGGAGCGTCTCGGTGAACGGGCTAATGCCCTTGATACCCTTCGGATCGCGGCGCACGTCGCTCGCACGAGCGGGCTTGGCAACCGCTTCCGGCGCAGGGCCGGGCGCCTGGGGAGGCTGCTCGGCGCCCGCCTTGGCGGAGAGCACGAGCAGCGAGGCGAGCAGCGCGGCACACGGCACCCGGTCGAGCATTCTCCCAAGCTATCATGTGGCCTTCCACAGCCCTGTGCGGCTTCTGTGGATAACATCGCAATACACGGTATTTATTAGATATTTTCTGGGGCGAACGCGATCCCGCCGCGCACCTCCGAGGGCACTCGGTTCCGGACGCTGACCGGTCGCATCGTCCGACCTGATCGCGGCGCGGCACGGGTTACCATTCGTCCGCGAATGAGCACGCGCCGAGCGACCGCCTACCCCTGGAACACGCTCGAGACCGTGTCACGCGAGACCGCGCGTCGCTCCGCGCGCGCGCATCGTCAAGTTCAGAGCGTGCTCGAGCCAATGCGCTTCGCGGCGGCGCTCTCCGAGCTCACCGAGAGCGAGGTCTCGATCATCGTGCGCCGCATCACGTGCGCGGAACCACGACGCCGCCCCACCATCGAGTTGGGCTTCGAGCTCGCCGACACGGGCGTGCGTTGCGCGCTTTCGCTCGAGCCAGAGTTTGCCGCCAACGCATTGGCGCGCGTCCTACGCCGACCGATCACCCTCAGCCAACAGGGCGCGCTCGACGATTCGCTATCCGGCGCCTTGCACGCGCTGTTGTTCGAGCTGGCACGGCGCTCGGGCGCACGTGGCGCTATGTACCTGCTCGAGCCAGGCGAAGCCAAAGCGCGCGCTCGAGACGTCTATATCGAAGCCACGGTGTTGCTCGAAGGAATCGCTCATCAAGCCCTGGTTGCTCTGGAGCTCGGGGAGGTGCCCGCCGCGCGAGAACCTGCGCTCGCAGAGCTCGGCGAGCTACCGATTGCGGTGCCGCTCGTGGTCGGCTGGAGTTTGGCGGAACGTGCCGCGTTGGCCGATTTTCTGCCTGGAAACGCCTGGTTTCCCGGCCCCGGGCTGTGGCTGGACCAGAACCGGGCGGGGGCGATCGCGCTCGCCGCACCCGCACAAGACTACGGCCTCTCGGCCACGCTGTCGCACGACGGCAAAATCGTGTTACGGGGAGGCAGCGTCCCGCTCTTGCCGGATGCTGGTGAGCTCATGTCAGATCCAGAAAAACCGGAAGCGTCGTTGTCCGACGCAGTGCTCGATTCGCCCGTCGTGGTGCGCATCGAGGTCGGCGCGGTGAGCATGAGCGCACGCGAGTGGGCCGCGCTGTCACCGGGCGACGTCATCGAGAGCGGGCGCCGGATTGCCGAGCCGGTGGTGCTGCGTGTTGCTGGCCGTGAAGTGGCGCGTGGTGAATTGATCAACCTAGAGGGTGAGCTCGGCGTGCGCATCCGGGAGCTCGTTCGTTCATGAATCGTTTGCGAATCGTTCTGAGTTCGGCCGCCTGCTCGGCGCTGTTCGCCATCGCCGGCTGCAAGACGCCGGCCAGCGACGCGGCAGCCAGTGCATCGCCGGCGCCGAGCGCGGCGGCCCCCAGCGCCGGGAGCGCCCCCGCTGTTTCGGCAGGGCCGGCAAAGCCCTGGTTTTCTGGCGGCTTTTCCGGCCAATACGAGGCCAAAGTAGCCACCGTAGAGATCAAGGTCGGCGCCGTCAAAGAGTGGACGAAAGACGACGGCAAGAGTTCCAGCGGCCCGGGCAAGCTCAGCTTGCAGATCGACGATGCCGGCCAAGTCAGCGGTACCAGTGAAGGTGCCTTGGGCGCCGGCCAGGTCAGCGGCAAGGTCGAAGAAGACACCTTGCGCGTGCAGCTCGCGCCCACGGACGAAGCGGGTCTGCACGGCGTGTTGGTCGCGACCCGCGACGGCGACGGCTTCAAAGGTTCGATCGAGGCCTCCAGCGGCGATAGCTTGCGCGTGCGCACCGCCGCCATCGAATTGAAGAAGCTACCCAACTGAGGCGATCGTGGAACGAGTCGCCCTGGGTCTGAAACGAGTGCGCGCCGAGCTCGCCGCGGCCTTGGCCAGCGCGGGGCGCGCGCCCGATTCCGCGCGCCTAGTCGCGGTCTCCAAGTTTCATCCGGCGAGCGCGATTCGCGCCGCGTATGCCGAGGGGCAGCGTGATTTTGGCGAAAATTACGTGCAGGAGCTGGAGCAGAAGGCGGCCGAGCTCGCGGACCTGAGCGATCTGCGTTGGCACATGATCGGCCATTTGCAGCGCAACAAGGCGCGCGCGGTCGTGCCCTTGGCCGCCCTGATTCACACCGTACACTCGGTTGAGTTGGCGCGCGAGCTGGACAAGCGCGCAAATGCTCCGCTCGCGGTGCTGGTCGAAGTCAACGTGGGCGGTGAGGCGCAAAAGAGCGGCTGCGCGCCCGAGGCACTGGGTGAGCTGCTGCAGGCCCTCGGCGAGGCAGAGCGCGTGCGCTGTATTGGCCTGATGTGCGTGCCGCCACACACGGAGGATCCCAGCGGCTCATTACCGTTCTTCGAACGATTGCGAGCCTTGCGCGAGCAACACGGCGGCACGGAGCGCCTACCCGAGCTAAGCATGGGTATGAGCGCGGATTTGCCCTACGCCATCGCCGCGGGCGCGAGCATCGTTCGCGTGGGGACCGCGATTTTCGGCGAGCGACCACGAGCGGAGCGCTGAGCGTGGCGCGCCGCGGGGCTCGCCCTCCCCCCAGCGATCCGACCTTGCTCGAAGCCGCCGCGCGCCGCGGGCACCTCGCTGCGCCGCCCGCACCGCTCGCCGAGCGCATGCGACCGCGTACCCTGGAGGAAGTGCTCGGCCAAGATGGCTTGTTGCGCAGCGGTCGTCTACTGCGCGAGGCGATCGAACGCGATCGCGTGCCGTCGTTGATTTTGTGGGGTCCGCCCGGCTCGGGCAAGACGTCCCTCGCGCACGTGATCTCGCGCCTCACCAAGACGGAGTTCGTGGCTTTCAGCGCGGTCTTGGGCGGCGTGCAGGAGCTGCGCACGATCATCGAGGCCGCGCGCGAGCGGCGCTCGTACCAAGGGCGCGGCACGACGCTGTTCGTGGACGAGATCCATCGCTTCAACCGCAGCCAGCAAGATGCGTTCTTGCCGCACGTCGAAAACGGCACCGTGACGCTGATCGGCGCCACCACCGAAAACCCGTCTTTCTCGGTAAATGCCGCGGTTTTGTCGCGTTGCCGCGTGTTCCGGTTGGAGGGCTTGAAGGAAGCCGACATCGTGTCGTTGCTGGAACGCGCACTCGCCGACTCCGAGCGCGGCCTTGGCGAGCGCGGGGTGCAAGCGGAGCCCGAAGCCCTCGCGGCGATCGCCCGGGTCGCCGGTGGCGACGCGCGGCGCGCCCTGGGCCTGCTCGAAGTCGCCGTCTCGCTGCTGCCCGAGGACTCCGCGGTGCTCGATCCGAGCATCGTGGAGCGCGCCGGTGAAGCGCGCACGCTGCTCTACGACAAGTCGGGCGAAGAGCACTACAACGTCACCAGCGCGCTGATCAAATCACTCCGCGGCAGTGACCCAGACGCGGCACTGTACTGGCTGTTTCGGATGCTGGATGCCGGCGATGATCCGTTGTTCTTACTGCGCCGGTTGATGATCTTCGCCAGTGAAGACGTGGGCAACGCCGACCCGCGCGCGCTGGAAGTGGCGGTGAACGCGGACAGCGCGTTTCGACGCATGGGGCTGCCCGAGGGCATGTTTCCGCTGTCTCACGCCTGTTTGTATCTAGCGAGCTGCCCCAAATCGAACGCCGTCAAGCGCGCGATCGGCGCCACGCGCGCAGCGATCGACGAGCGCGGCGCGCTGCCCGTACCGAAGAAGCTACGCAACGCCGTGACGCGCCTAATGAAGGACGAGGGCTACGGACAAGGCTATCAGTATCCTCCCGATCGCGAGGGCTGCTTCGTGCCGGGTGAGACCTACTTGCCCGACGAGCTCGCCGGCGCGCGCTTCTACGAGCCCACGCAGCAAGGCTTGGAAAAGGCCATCGGCGAACGACTGCGCCGGCTACGCGGCGAGGCCGAAGCAGAGTCGCCTACGACCGTCGAGATCTCGCCAAAACGCGAAGAACGCGAGTAACCCGTGCGCGGCGCGCTCAGTCGCAGAGCACCAAGGTGGCAGAGTTCGGCCCGCTATCGAAGCCATGCGCGCACACGCTGTCGCGATCGGTCGGACAGACACAGGCACACGCGGCGTCACTGGTGTCGAAGCACTCCCCCTCCTCGGTCCGCCAATGGCAGGGCAGCGCGGGATTCTGAGCGCGATTGAAGCCGGGCACACACTGCCCGAGGGCCATCGAGGGAAGCGGCAGGGTCGTGCCGGAGTTGGACGACCCTGACTTGCCCGCGCTGCCCTGAGCTGCGCTGGTCGAAGCAGGCTTAGCGGGCTTACTCGGGTCCGGGTCGCCCGAACCGGAATCGTCGATCACGCGGCCACCGCACCCAACCAACAGACAGATTGCCACCCCAGAAAGCCCGACGCGCAAGCAGTGCGCGGAATCCTTTGCGGCAAGAAGCACGGTTCCCAAATGTGTCACGAGGAAAACATGTGTCCAATCAGGGCGATCGATCACCAAAAGCGACGATCGGCCGATGGCCTCACTTGGACGTCGATTGCGACGGATCGAGCACACCGAGGTAGGGCAGATTGCGGTAGCGCTCGGCGTAATCCAAGCCGTAGCCGACCACGAACACGTCGTCGATCGTGAAGCCGAGGTAGTCGATCTCTACCTCGCGCTGAATTCGCGCGGGTTTGTGCAGCAACGATGCCACCTTCACCGATGCCGGGTTGCGCCCCTTCAGCTGCTCCCGCAGGTAGGAGATGGTGAGACCCGTATCGATGATGTCCTCCACGATCACCAAGTCGTCACCGGTGACCGGGCGTGTCAGATCTTGAGTGATCTGAACGACGCCGCTCGACTTGGTGTCGTCCCCGTAGCTGCGCACCCCGAGAAACTCCATGCGGATCGGCAAATCGATGGCGCGCGCCAAATCCGCCGCAAACATGAAGCTGCCCTTGAGCACACTCAGCAGCACCACCGACCTGCCTGCGTAATCACGAGTGATCTGCGCAGCGAGCTCATTGACGCGCGTCGCAATGCGCTCAGCGCTGATCAGTGATCGAACTTCAGGCGGTGTGTAAGCGGGCACACTGCAGTCTCTCGTAGACCCGAGCACTCGGCAAGGCCCGCGCACGGGGAGCCGCTGACGACGCGGCCACGTCCCTGCGCGCGTTGAGCGATGGGGAGATTAACCGCCAAAACGCCACTTATGATTGATCACATCTTCCGGCCAGTTTCGGCGAGCATGAAGCCGAGCTCCATATAGAGGAGCTTTTCGTAGCCGCGTCCAAGGACGAGCCAGCCAGGATCGCCG
>Ga0247777_1000027_pt1 | contig 147066 bp, 130 predicted proteins | sample UWRJL154409C5_FD_179937 | JGI IMG/M metagenome (GOLD analysis project Ga0247777, IMG submission 179937) | Plant litter microbial communities from Arlington Agricultural Research Station in Wisconsin, United States - UWRJ-L154-409C-5 | ecosystem: Environmental > Terrestrial > Plant litter >... | reverse complement strand
GCTCGTGTTGTGCACTCGGTCTATCTCTCAGTGAAACCATGAACTGACGAACCGGATGCGGGAAATCCGCACGTCCGGGTCCGTGGGAGCCCTGGGGGAGCAATCCCCCGGGGCCACCTAGCCGCGCTACGGCGCGTCTCGTCGTAGCCTTCGGCGTCGCGTTTGAATCGGCGGCGGGTCCGGGCGCCGGGTTCAATTCCCGGCGCCTTCACTGTAACTCTCTGATATCGCTGGTATTTTGAATCGTCAGACGCCGGGAAACGCACCCGGCGTCTGACTTTAAGCGCCAGAAGCGTTCGACCCGGGAGCGTGGTGTACCTTCCAAGCATGGTCAGCCCTGCGTTGGAGATCGTGTTCGTCGATGTGGACGACACCCTGGTGCGCTCCGCGGGTTCGAAGCGCATACCGATCGCCGCAGTGGTCGATCGCGTCCGGGCTCTGAAGCAAGCGGGCGCAACGCTGTACTGCTGGAGCGCTGGGGGCGCCGAGTACGCCCGTGTCTCCGCCCGGGAGGTTGGCCTGGAAGACTGCTTCGTGTCGTTCTTGCCGAAGCCCACGATCATGATCGACGACCAGCCTCCCACTGAGTGGAGGCTCTGCCGATGCGTGCATCCGTTCAACGTGGCCAGCATCGATACCGGGGCGTGAATGGCTAGGCGACCGATGTCAGGAACGCGCAAGCGCATCATCATTCTCGCAGGCCCGAACGGTGCCGGCAAGACGACCTTCGCGCGAGAGTTTCTGCCCGACGAAGCGGACTGCCCCACGTTCGTGAACGCGGACCTCATCGCGGCTGGGCTCTCGCCGTTCAATCCCGAGGTCGTCGCGATGCGAGCCGGGCGCCTCATGCTCGAACTGATCGATGAGCACGTGTCACGTGGGGACAGCTTTGCATTCGAAACGACACTCGCCGGCAGAGCTACGCTCGTCACATCCCGAACTGGCAAGCCGCGGGATACCACGTGACGTTACTCTTCTTGGCGTTGCCATCGGCGGAGGCAGCCCTGCAGCGCGTTCGCGAGCGAGTCGCCCAGGGCGGCCACTCCATCCCCGAGAACGTGGTTAGACGGCGCTTTTCCGCGGGAAAGCTCAACTTCGAGGTCGTGTATAAGCCACTCGTCGACGCTTGGGCGCTCTACGATAACTCGAACGGCACCCCCCTTCTGCTAGGCTGGGGCGAGAAGTGATGAACTCGAAGCCAATCGAACAGGCGAAGACGCCGGAGCTGGCCTTGGCGCTACCGGCGCTTCGGCGCGCGCGGAAGCGAGCCGAGGAGATTGCCATCGCGACGAATACCGCGCTGATTCAGGTCGAAAACGGGCAAGTTATACGCGTCTATCCCGGCGCTCAACGCGAAGGCCCTGTCACCAAATAGCGTTGCACGGGCTCATCGATTGCGCGCCGTTCTGATGGCATTCTGTCCGGATCGGTCACGTCGTCGGGCTTCGAGCTCGGCGGCGATCTTGCCCACGATGTCCCAACGCTCCCTCTCCGCGGCGAGCAGAAGCGCCTTCGCCAGCGCGGTCTCGACCACGTTTGAGCTCGTTCGCTTCGGACGATTCCGTCACAACGTCACGAACGATCGCGCTCTTAGGTGTTCGATCTGACACGTTGGCCGGATCCGCGTCGGTGCTGATCGTGCCTGATTGATGTTGGACCGTGATTTCGGGTTGGCCGAAATCCGCTTCAATTCCCCGCGCCTCCACAGCAACACCCTCGGCGAAAGCCGGAGGTTTTTGCTTTTGTGGGGATCAGACACGACTCGCACGGGCATCCACCACGCAAGGCAGTAAGGGTCTGAATTCAACGAGGGCATGAGTGGGTGCGAGGCCTTCGGCGTCGCGGACGTCCTGAAGTGGAGACCTCAACCAGCGGATTTCTGCGTGCGCGCGCCGCGACGGCCGCGTGCCAAAAATCCCCGCGACGTCTGTCTACTGCTCCGGTAACTTCTTCCAGGCTACCCAGTACACGTCTGAACGACCCCATGCACTGCCAGGAACCAAGTCAGACGCGGTCGAATCGAATACCAGCACATCTCCGTTGGCGGAGAGCATGGGTGAAGAGCATTCGAGAAATTCTGGGCGACACGACGTGCCTGAACCGTACGTCCCAGTTGCGTCGACGCTCGCCCTCTTGGTGTGATGCGTGACGAGATCGTGAACGTACACGTCGACGCGATCGTTCGTGTCGCCGGCAGTGAGGTTATTGGCATAAGAAAGGAACGCCACATAGCGCCCGTCGGAAGAAAATCCAGGGTTGAGACTGTGCCCATTTGCTTCCGTACCGTCGCTCGCAAGACTCACTCGTGTGATGGTCCCCGCACCCAAGTCGCGCACGAAGACGTCGTAACTGCCGTTCGTGTCGCCTGGGACCAGATTCGTTGCTGCGGATCCGAATGCGATCAAGCGACCGTCTCCGGACAGCGAGCTGGAAAGGCTCTGGTTGTTGCCGAGCGCGCCCGCAGTGCTCTGGCTGGCTAGCTGAGTCGTGCGTTTTTCGCGGTCTTGCACGTAGATGTGCAGCTGGTCTCCGGTCAACCCAGCAAAGTTCCGCGCCCGCGAGCGAAAACTGATGAAGTTCCCGTCCTCTGACACTCCGGGATCCCAAACCTCGCCATCAGGCAACGTGCCGTTCGGATCGGCAGCAACCGTGCGACTCGTTCCTGAGTTCGCGTCGTAGACATAGAGCTGATAGGTGTCGCTCGACTGAAAGACGACGAACCTTCCGTCTGCGCTGGCCGAGAAGTAGCTGCAACCGTAGACTTGCTGAACCGGCCCGGGCAGGACGGTCACCCTCATCAGCTCGGAGGTGATCAAGTCGAGCCGATAGATGTCGGCGACGCCGTTCGTGTCACCGGCGGTCAAGGGTTTGAATGTTCTGAAGAACGCAAACTTCCCGTTGCCGCTGATGACGGCCGGGGGCGCAGACCAGCCAATGTAGGGTGACGGACTCAACAGGCCAATTCCGGCCGCGGCATGATCGTAGAGGAATCCGCCGGCTAGTTTCTCTGGCGTCAGGTTGGTGGCTTCAGAGGCGAAACCCACGAAGGTTCCGTCGCTCGAAACGCTCGGGAGGCTGCTGGGCTTGTTCGCACCCTTTGTAATATTGACGACGATGTCCGGCTGGCACGTACCGACGACGCACTTGCCTCCGCACACTGCACCGCACGCACCGCAGTTCATCGCGTCCACTTGGAGGTCAGTGCAATGGCCCGCGCAGTTCGACCAACCGCTGCCGCAGTTGAACTCGCACGCGCCATTGGCACACACTTCTCCAGTGTTACAAACGTGACCGCAGGCGCCGCAATTGGACCAGTCACCCTGGAGATCGTGGCAGCCGTCCGCACATTGAGCGAGGGAGGATGGACAGACCTCGACGCACGTTCCCGACGCGCACACCTCGTTGTCCGCGCAGCTGTGGCCGCAGCCGCCGCAGTCAGTCCGATCTTGTTTCAGGTCTCGGCACACGCCCGCGCATTCAGTGAGCGGCACCTGGCAAGACGTCGCGCAGGATCCAGACTCGCAAACTTCACCCGGCCCGCATTGGTTGCCGCAAGCGCCGCAGTTGCTCCGATCTTGCTCGAGATCTCGGCAAACGCCGGCGCATTCAGTGAGCGACGCCTGGCAAGACGTCGCGCAGGATCCAGACTCGCAAACTTCACCTGGCCCGCATTGGTTGCCGCAAGCGCCGCAGTTGCTCCGATCTTGCTCGAGATCTCGGCAAACGCCGGCGCATTCAGTGAGCCGCGCCTGGCAAGACGTCGAACAGGATCCGGAATCGCAAACCTCTCCCGCGGCGCACCGGTTCCCGCAGCTGCCGCAGTTTGCAATGTCAGCGTCCAGGTTTCGGCACTCTTTGCCACAGGACACTTCAGGCGCCGTGCAAGAAGGCGCGCATGAACCACCTTCACCTTGGGCTGACGCGCAATCTGGATTGTTCGGTTGCTCGACCTGGCTGACGGCTCGCCCGCAACCCAGGGCCACCACGCTGAGCCCCCACAACAGCCCGAGGGCGCACCACCGCATTCGACATACGTATCACGCGGCGGGCCCCCCCTTCAACGGTGTGCGCTCAACCAGAGAGTCGTTTCGAAGACGATGGGGTGGGTCGATGCCTTGGTTTTTCGGTCGAGCGCTAGCATCCGATGTCGGACACCCGGGGGACACAGACTTCGTCCTCGACGCGGTACACCGTCCCGCTGTGCGCCTTTACCGTGAATACGGCGCTGAGCGCGCCGCCGTCCGCACAGACCGACGCGCAGGAGCGATGGCTCCACGCCCAACGGATGACCGTAGAAAAGGTGCTGAGTGCACGCAGCATCCGCCCAGAAGTCGGTGTCGTATGTTTTGGCTCCTTCCCCGCCGGGGTACAGCGATGCACAGCGAAGCGTGCCACCGACCGCGGGCAGGACTACGCATCGGTCCCCGGCGGCGTCCACGAAATCGAAAGCGTTGGGAAAGTGTGCGACCGGCACGCCAGCTCGCGCCCGCATCACGCTTACCCAATCGCCCACCTTCAAGCTCTAGGGATCCATCCAAGTGGCTGGCTCGGAGCAAGTGGCGTCGAGGAAAATTGGCGTTGCGGACTGCTTGGGGAAACAACGAAAATCGCTGCACCCTGTTCCGCTCGCGAACTCGCAATCGAAGTCGCGCTGCTGGTCATGCAGCACACGAAACTGCACGACGTCTTCGCTGACGTAGCCCAGCGCGAGCACCCGATCGCCACTCTTGGCGAATGCGAACGGATCGGTCGACGCGGGGAGCCCTTTGCTGCCAGCGTCGCCGAGCTCCGGCCGCGCGTTGCCGGCGCCCCCCGTTCCAGCCCCCCCGCTGGCCTCGCTGATCTCCCCGCACCCGACTGCGCAAGTCCCCACTAAGACCACACCACCCACCCAACCGACCGCGCGATGAAGTCCATACTCGTTGAATAGCGGGGCACGGCAAGCCCGTCCGATCGAGTTAACTCAACGTCAGGGATGCATTTTCGTGATGAGCACAGGGCTCGCCTGCGGCTCAGCGATTGCGGAGTTCGGTCAGCAATGCCGCTGCTCGTGCGCGATGACGAAGACCAGTACGGGCGAACCGAACTGCTGCTTCGGCGCGTGACGCTGGCCCGGGTGTATGGCTTTCGAGCGTCGTTATGGCCGAAGTCCCCTGGGTGCTGCGTGGCGCGTACAAGTTTGATCGCGCGACCCGCCGCGGCACTCCATAGGCTGATCGCCATCGACGGAGTACACCTGGAAGATGGCCCAACCACACGCCTGGCACTCGCCGCTTTCGAAGCCGAGTGCGCCGATTCTGCCGACTATTTCATCTTGGAATCAGCGCGGCGCGCCGAGGTGATCCCCCTTCACACGTTCGAGGGGCGCTCGAGCCGCTCTGATGGTGCGAAGGTCGTCGACTGAGCGCACCGTCGCCTCTGCAGCTCTGCAGCTCTGCAGCACCACGTCCCACCGCTTCGCCTGCGCCGCCAAAACGAGCGCCTTCGCCAGCGCCGTCTCGACCACGTTTGACAGCTCGTACCCCTCTGTCGATTCCGTCACAACCCCACGAACGATCGCGCACTTAGAGGCACGATCTGACACCTCGGCCGGATCGCCATCGGTGCCGATCGTGCCTGATCCATGCTCCATCGTGCGTCCGATCTGCCTTAATCCAGGTTCAATTCCCGGCGCCTCCAGCGAAACCTGACGAATTCAGTGAGATACCAGCTCATGAATTGGACGCGGTGCGTCGACCAGGGGTGCTCGCTCGCGTACGACGCGCGGCGCATCCGGCCTGCATGGCCCATCTGCGCGCAGTCGATGACTAAGGTTCTACTCGACACGGATATCCTCTCGAAACGGTCGCGACGATAGCAGCGATGCTCTGCGCAGCCCGTTCGACGGCTATCGCTTGCCTGGCGATCCGTACCGGGGGGAGGCTTTCCCTCTTCATGCGACGATATCGAGATTGTCAATCATGAGAGACCTCAGCTAATAGTGGCCGCAGATGAGCTCTTATTGGTTTGGTTTCTTGCCGTTCGTGCTGACCATCACTTGGGCTGGGCTCGCGCCAGCTGAGGAGCTCGGCTCCTTGCCCCGAGAGCTGGTGCGGGGAGAAGACCCTCAGGAGACCTACGAGCTCAATGCGCTCGAGCTAGTGCACGGGCGCCTGACAAAGGCCGTTCTGTTTGGCATTCCCCTGACGACGACGGAGACCTGGCGGCCGGTGCGCGGAAAATTTCGCTACGAGCTCTCGCGCGCGGACTTCTTCGAGCGCGTCGGCCGGGCGGATCTCGCGAGCAAGCAGCGCTCGACGGACACTTGGTCAGACGTGCTCTTTTATGGGGGCGTCTTGATCGCAGTCAGTGGCATCGCTTACCCGCTCTTCCTCGGAGATGCTGAAGAGGTGTTCAAAACGAAGAACCTGGTCATCACGGGAAGTCTGCTACTGGGCGGGATCGTGATGAGCAACGTGGGCACTGCCATATCCGGTCCAGTCACCGATGTGGCCGCGGCGACTAGCTTCGCTCGCCAGTACAATCGTGCGCTCGCGCGCCGCATCCAGGCCCAGAAGGGCGCAACGCTGCGTCTGGCGCTCGGTAGCGGTGCGGGAGCCGTTTTCTCGATCAGCTTCTGATCTCATCGACGTGCAGTGTCTCGAGCAGGCGACCTGCCCGTCGATTTCGAGGTCTGGGCCGGCGGCGAGGTCTGGGCTGGCCGTTAGCGCGTCCGGCCATGAATCGAGCCCGATCAGCCTGTCTTCAATGCGAGCGGCACGACGACATCGCCGCAGCGAAGCCGCGTCGGCAGCGGCCCCTGCTCAGGGAACGCAAAGACGATGCGGCGCTCGATCATGTCGCCCGCGTCCACGCTTTCCACCGCGTTCACCGGGGCCAGGATCAGCGTGTCGTAGAGGTCGAGGGTCGGCAGTACCGAGTCGCTTCCATGGTCGAGGTCACAGCGTGGCCAGTTCCATTCGCGCTTCGCGCCGGAGGCATTTTTGAGCGTTAGGAAGACATGGATGAAGCGGTCGCCATCCGCAGGCACGTAGCGGCGCGCCTCGACATTGAGTGAGTTGGGACCGTCGCTGACCTCTCTCACCGTGACCTCCCAGCCACGCGCCTCCGAGTGCACCGGTTGATTCATCAAGGTGGAGCTACACCCGACGGCTAGAAGCAACCCTACAAGACCCAAAGAACCCGAGAGCATCGTCCTCATTGCAATACCCCAGATATAGCATCCTACTCTGGCCTTCGACAGAAAAACTGGCCGAGCCAAAAGTTCGACGGCGCGATCGGGGACGCGGGCTAGGCGCTACGCACGAACGCGGAGTTGACCTGCCTTGGTTCGGCGGACAAGAGTCGGGTCATGCTGTTACTCATCATCCTGGCTCTCGTGATGTTCGGCGTGTCAGGGGTGTTGGGTTATCGACATAGTGGTGCGCGGTTTTGGAGTGTCGTTGATGTGTTCTACGAACCCCTCGTCGTCATCGGCCTGACGCTGCTCTTTCTCAGCAATACCAATCAAAGGAAATTACTGCAGCTAACGTCGAGTGCCGACAAGCTCACGAGTGAGCTGACGGCAATCAACGCCAAAAGGCCGCAGGTTTCGTCCTTGCCGTACGATGGCTTGGTTGAGGCAAGCTTCAGCGGTCTCGAGGCCATCGCTGGACTCGGGCAGGCGTGTTCGAGACTTTCCTCGGCGAAGCCGGACTGCTCGGGGCCAAGGGGCGTTGAAGCGCACATTCGGGAATTTCTCGATGTCGTGCGAGCTGAATCTGGTTCACCAAAAGAAGAAGGCCTACTCGTCATATGTAGTGCCGGCGCAAAGCTGCTGAATGACATTCGTGCCAAGCGTGCGCTTTCGAATATTGTTGCCGATGACCTGGCCGACGAATATCGAGCGCTAGTCGGTCAGGGTTATGGCGCTCTCGAGTACGACGCAGTTAGCACAGAGGTCGACGCATTTCGTGCGCGCACCGTCGCCAAGACCGAGCATCTGCGCCTAGCGTTTGATGACAATAGCGACCTCACCCGCAGCGTATTCGATACGTACAAAGCGGATGCGAAGCTCGCCGGCAGCATTCTCCTGGGGCTATACCCATGCATCGTGGCACCGACAAAAGATCTCAGCGCCCTCGACAAATGGAAGACGTATCAGAAGGACAAGAGCAGCCAGCTCGATCAGGTTAGGTTGGAGCGAGCGAAGGCCAAGGAGTCGAGCCCTGACCCCGTTGTGGCATACATCCAGCTAAACTTATGGCCATTCATCCTGGTCGTGGCATCGTCGCTGAAATTTGGAAAAGGTCTGGCGAACTACCGCAAGACAAGCGCACCTTCGTCCCCGCCCGAGAAACCCTCATTGAGCGATGCTGCGACTTTGCCTGCGGACCCGTTGCCGGCGCAAACGCCTTCCCCACCCGAAGAACCTGTGCGAGAGCCCACGCCGTCGGAAGTGAACAAGAAAGAAGCGGATGGGGGGAACTGAATGCAGGTCCCTGACCTCGAACACCGCGAGAGGGCCCGCTGCTGACTAGCTTGCACCCTAAAGCGCCGGGCCGCCGGGAATGCAGCGCCGCCTTTCCCGAGAACGTCGGGTGATTTGCCCCGGCGCCGCAATTGGGTCCCAGTGACGCGCTGTGGCGTTTCGCGCTGCACCTCCTCGAGGTCGGGCGTCGCGCCGCCGAATTTGATGCAGCCTCACGCTCCTGGCAGATCGAGTGATGGAGGGTATACTGATCGGGATTCGCTCATTCCTCCGCGGGCCGCGCGTTTCAGCGCCGGCTCGCTTTTGTGAGCCTCGGAGGCGCGGCTCACCTGCGAAAGGGTAATTCCATGGCGAGCACGGAAGTGATGACCAATTCCGACCATCAGTTGATGGACCAGGAGCGTTATCAGATTGGCGGGCGCGACACGGTGTTGCTGGTCTGGTCGCTCATCGCGTTCATCGCGACTGGGTTTTTGCTGCTCGTGCGCTAGCAGCGCTCAACGCAGCGTAGCCGGGTGCCAACCAAGGTCTTCGTGCGAAGATCGCGCTGGTTGACCATTTCGCAACAGAAACGGCGCGATCAGGGCGCGATGTCAGCGTAGGCTGATCGCGCTCATGTCGCGAATGTTTGCCAGGGGCTCGCTTGGGGCGCTCGCTGTGGTCCTTGCAGCCTTCGGTTGCACTCGCGTGCGCGACGGTGGCGCGCCCGCTCCAGCCTCTCACCGACCGGGATCCTCAGCGACCGGGGCCCAGCGTGACTCCGCGCCGGCCTCTGAGGCCCCACCGATTGCAAATGGGGCGGCCGCGGCTCGCGATTTCATCGGCCCGCCCGTGAAGCTTCGTGGCTTTCGCTGTACGCGTCCGCCGCACCCCACCAAGTCACCGGAAGGCCCTCTGACTCTGCACTTCGTTGCCACGAGTCCGACCGACTTCACGTTTCACCTCGAGTTTCATTGCCTGTTCAACTGCCGCCCCTGTTCGAGCGGCTGCGACTACTCCGCCGATTTGCCCGCCGAGGGCGGCGTGCTCCGCGACGGATTCCCCGGGCTTCACGTTCGTTGCACGCAATCTCCGGAGGAGCCCTTTGCGGTGAGCTGCGGCCCATTGATCGGGAGTGATGTCGAGATCGTCGTCACGGCACAGTCCACCTCGCGGCTCGTGCGCTTCACGCTACCACCCACATTCGATCTGGGCATTCCCGACCTGCCGTCGGACGGCGGCGCTTCCTGCGCTTGCCTGCCGTTCGTGAAATACGACCGGACGGAAGGCGCGCCGACGCGAAAGTCTATCGACCTGAACTACCTGCAGTTCCCACCGGAGGCCTGCAAGCTGGACCCGTAGGGCTAGCACTCGGCGCGCCAATCAAGCTGGCCGGCTCGCAGCCACTTCGCTGTTCGTTGCCGGCACGTCGGGCATCTGTGTCGTGTCTGTCGAAGCACCTATGGCCATCCGCACTGGCGTGCGCCAACATGCGGGCTCCAAGCAAAGGGGCGACTCTGGCATGCAAGCGACGAACATCGACGACGTTTTGGTCATACTGAAGGGCATCATCGAGGGCTACCGCGACCGCGGCAGTCCGCTTGCATTTTTTCCTGCGGTCTATCGCGCCACGACCGCGCGCGTGCGAGCGGGAATTCAGAGCGGCACCTTTGTCGACGGTGCTCGCATGGAGCGGTTGGCGACCACTTTCGCGAACCGTTACCTGGCGACGCAGGAAGCCCCGCTCGCTGGGATCAGCGATCCGGCGCGGGCTTGGCAAGTCACCTTCGATGCCGGAACCCGACAGCGCACGATGATCTTGCAGCACGTTCTCTTGGGCATGAACGCGCACATCAATTTCGATCTACCCCTAGCCGTGGTCGCGACCGCCAACGGGGGGAACATCTTCGATCTCGAACAGGATTTTCAGGCGATCAACCGCATACTCGCGGCTTTGCTCGATCCGGTGCAGGCGACTATCGATCGCTTCTCTCCGCTCTTGAATATCCTGGACCGGGTCGGAGGTCGTACCGATGAGCAGCTCGTGACGTTCTCCATCAACACTGCTCGCGACGAGGCGTGGCACGAGGCCACACGCCTGGCCGCTGAACCCGCCGAGCAGCGCGCTCGCTCGATCTTGAGCTTGGATCGCCGAGTCGCCCTGCTTGCCGAGCGTATCATCCTGCCAGACGGGCCACTGGGCATGGCGAGCAGCTTGATCGCTCACACCGAGTCGACGGATATCGCTTCCGTCACGGCAGCCCTGCTCGCCATCGACTGAGGAGCGGGGGAACGCGCCAAAACCGCGCCAAAACGCGAGAGAACGGATTACTTCTTGAGGAAGGCGAGCGCCTCGGTCTCGTTCTCGAAGGCGGCGAGCGCTCCCTCGACCGCGGTTTGGCGGTTCAGGCGGTTGGCCTGCAAGATGCCAATCTTGGTATCGACCACCACTGCGGTGCGCTCGAAGTCACGCCCGATCTCTTCGCGCATTGCCATGAACGCGCTGCTGAGGTGGTCATCGGTACTGAGCGGGGCGCGCCGCGAATCCACCAAGAGTCGCTTGCGCCGACGCCCCAACTGGTCGAGCACGGCTCCTATTCTCCGTTGCTCCTCGGCCACTTCGGCGTCGTTCACGAATTTACGCGAAGAACGGCGCACGAGCACGATCTGCGGCTCGAGCAGCATGACCTCGTGAAACGGCTGCGTCGCAAGTGGCGTGGGGCTGCTCGCTGGCTCGCCGGCTGACGAATCACGGCTCGACTCGGGCGGGATGCTGCTCATGCGCTCCCTCGGGCGCGTATCCGGGCTGACTTGCTCGCGCAGCGCTCGGACCAATGCGCGCATGTTGGGGTACCGCCCCTTCGGGTCGCGATCCATGGCACGGAGCACGATCGCATCCAGCTGCTGATCGACGCGCGGTTCTACTTGACTCGGAGGAACGACGGGCGCGTTCAAGATCGCGTGCATCAGCGCGTAGGGGACTTCAGCCTCGAACGGACTTTTCCCCGTCAAGCACTCGTAGAGCATGATCCCGACCGCGTATTGATCACTGAGCGAGCTCGCGGCTTTCGGGTTCAGTGTTTGCTCGGGCGATAAGTAACGGGGCGTTCCGACGAACGCACCGGATTGAGTCTGCACCCCCGCCGTCCCTGCGGCGAGCACCAGATCCTTCGAGATTCCAAAGTCCAGGATCATGGGCACCACAGCGCCGGAGCGCTCCGTCAACATGATGTTGCTTTGCTTCAAATCGCGATGAACGATGCCGGCGTCGTGCAACGCGGCGACGGCGCGGCAGATGGGAATGAACAGGTCCAGCACCTCGCCGTACGGCAAGGCTCCCTGTCGCTCCACTTTCTCGCGCAGCGTTTCGCCCCGCAAAAGCTCCATCGCGATGAACGGGCAATCCTCTTCGATGCCCACCTCGTACACCCGCACGATGTTGGGATGACGAACGCTATCCAGTAGCCGCCCTTCGGCACGAAACCGTCGCAGGGCGGTCGTGTCGCTGGTCGCCGAAGCGTCCGGCAGCTTGAGCGCCAGCACGCGTCCCGAGGGCAGGTGCTCGGCTTCGTAAACGCTGCCCATGCCCCCGCGCGCCAACAACCGGACGACTCTGTAGTCGCCCAAACGCCGGCCAGTTTCGGGCGTCGGAGTCGGATCACGCTTCATCGGAGGAACCAGTATTCTACGGGCTCGCGACGGCCAGCGCTGCTTTCTCGAGCAGCGTTCCCTGCCGGCCACACGGCTGGTCGATGGATTCTGGGCCTTATTGGGCCGATCAGCATCGCCGTCGTAACGATCCAGGTTTGCTAGGGGGGGTGATGGTCACGCGCCACGCTGCGAGTCGTCGCAGCCTTCGGCGGCGCGTCTAATAGGTGGCGGCTACGGGCGCTGGATCAATTCCCGTTGCCTGCACCGTCCTTCGGACTCGCGGCCCCTACGAAACGCGAAGGATATGCGCCGGAAGCGCCCCAGCACCGACATCGCGGCACAGTTGCCCGATTGTCATGCAGAGCTTTGGCCGGTCGACGAGCGAGAGAGCCTAATGCGCCCGGCGTTGCTTGGTAGTGCAGTCTTGGTGGCGGCGGCCTGCTCGGGGATTGTCGAGCAGACGCCGCGTGGTGCGGACGTGGCGGGCGGCGCGGGGGCGAAAGGCGGAGCGGGCGGCAGCGTGGACGCGAGCGGCAGCGTGAACGTGAGCGGCAGCGCGCCGGTCGGCGAGGGAGATGGAGGCGCTGGTCTGGAGTCGGGCGGCAAGTCCGCGGGCGGCGTCGGTGAGGGTGCAGGCGGCGAGGCTCCCGCGGGCGAGGGAGCGGCCGGCGAGGGTGGTGGCGACGGAGGCACCGCTGGCAGCGGTGCCGGTGCTGGATCGGTCGGAAGCGGCGTAAAGCTCGTGGCATTCACTCCCGATCACGCGTTCATCAACGTCGGGCGGGTCGCGGCCAACACTGCGCCGCCGCTCACGGTCACGCTCTCGGCTCCTGCCCAGGGCGATACCGTGGTCGTGGTCACGTCGAACGATCCCGAGCACCTGAGCGTGGCCAACGTGACAATCCCTTCGGGCATGACGAGCGCGCTCGTGCCGGTCACGTCTTTGGCGCAAACGAACGACGTGATTCTTTCCGCGACGCTGGGCTTGACGCTGAAGAAGCACGTGCGCGTCGCGGGGGACGCTGAACCACGAAATGTCTCAGCGGTATCGCCCAATCCAGCCTTTTTCCCGATCAACGGCTCGCGCCAGCTGACCGTCACCCTCGATGTTCCGGCGTTGGCCGGAGGTGCCGCAGTGCAACTCGCCCTCGCGCCCGCCAACGCCGGCACGATCCCCACGATGCTGACCGTTGCCGAGAATCAGGTCGCAGCGACGTTCGACTTTACGGACGGCGGCCTGTTCACCGGAGCGATCGCAACCGCAACCCGCGGAACATCCTCCGCCAGCGCGACCTTGGTTCGCTCCGTTCCGTGCGCTGCTTCGACACTCCTCATCAGCGAAGTTCGCACGCGCGGAAAGGGTGGAGCTCGCGACGAGTTCGTCGAGCTGTACAATCCCACCGATAGCCCCATCCACTACGATAACTTCTGGGGGCTGATCGTGCGCATTGGCAAAACTTTCGATGGTGCCCGCATCCAACACGGCCTTGCCCTACAAGACATCCCCGCACATGGGCATTTTCTGCTCACGGGCCCGGATAGCCTGCTTTCCGGCGACCAACCGCTTTCGGGAGATATCCCCGACGCTTCCAGCGTCGAGCTCTGGCACTCCGACGGTGTGGCAATACCGAGTTCGCTCGGCCCGCCCGCCCAGCTCATCGATCGGGTGTGCTACGCCTACGACGACGCGACGAAGACGCTGCTTCAGTCGAAAATCGCCTGCGAAGGTTACGCCGTTGCGAACCCGCACGATACTACCAGCGCCACCGACCAAGACGTCAGCTTCGAGCGCAAGCCTGGCGGCTGGCCCGGCAACTGCACGGACTCGCCCGACAACGCGAGCGACTTCAGCCTCAGCGCGCCCGCGACGCCCCAAAGGATTGCGAGCCCACAGACGCCGCCCTTCTCCAACTGACTACTCCGCGGAGTGAACGGACACTCCGCGGAGTAGTCTTTGGACCGATTACTGGCTGACGAACGTGGTCACGCTCATGGTGGGCAATGCGGCGCTGAAGATGCCGCCGGTGACCGGTACTGCCGTCTGTGCGGCCCAGTTGGCCGTGGCTGTCGTCTGGTAAGGAACCATCGACGCAGGAGCGGTGCCGCCGGCGATCGTGATCGGAATCGTCTGCGCCGTCGTGGTCTCGTTGATGGCGACGACCACGACTTTGCCGTCATCGCTCTTGTAGGCAGAGAGCAGGACCTTCGCGGGAACCGCGCCGGACAGCACGACCCGGCGATAGCCGGGCTTCACGTAGCGGGTGAAGTTGCCAAACGTGTAGTAGCGCTTGGCGGTGGTGCCGCTCTTCGTCAAGAGTCCCTCGTTGTCGTCAGTGTCGATGGCCTTGTACCACCAGTAGAGCCAAGCGTTGGCTTCACCGTCGACCAGGCCACTGTGCACCCAGCGCGCCACGGCCACGCCGTTTTCGATGTGTGTGGTGGGGGTCACGTTGTATCCACCCACTGACGAGCCGCCACCCTGCGCGAGCGTGCCCTGCTCAGGCCACCACTTCACACCGGACATCTCGGTTTGCCAGACCTCTTTAGTGCCTTGCGGCACGCTCGACGGCCAGGGATGGCCGACCTGTGTGTCGTATTGGTGGGTGCCCATGATGTCGAACGCGTCCCACGCGGCTTTGTCGGCGTACAGCGCGTGCCCGTACTCATAGCCATCATCGAAGGGGGCTCCGGGCTTGCAGGTCTTCTCGGCGCCGGTGGGGAAGCCACAGCCGAGCGGATCGGAGCTACCCAAATTCGAGGGCAACGAGCCGCTCGCCGATTGATTCGACCAGACGTGGATCCACTCCGACGCTTCGGGCGACATGGGGATGGTGCCGGCCGCGCGCAGCTTGGGCCCGACGATCTTCATGAATGCCGCCGCTTCGGCGCCGTTCATGACGGTGGTATCGTAGTTGCCGTTGCACGGCTCTTGCCTGCCGCACGAAGCAAAATCTGCCTCATTTTGCGGCGACATCGCGTACAACTTGGTGTTCGTGTTGGCCTCGACCTTGGCTGGAAACGCCGCGATCGTATTCGACCAAGATTCGTAGCAGCTCGCGAGCAGGTGCCCGCCATCGGCAATGCTGTTGTTGCTCTTGCAATTCGCGGGTGGGCTCCACAGTGTGCCGATGATGTACTGAGCTCCGCGCGAGTATGCCGCATCGATGTCCGTGTAGGTGCTGGCGCCGTTGTACGGTTCGCCAGTCGGGCCCATGCCGATGCGCAGGATGTTCAAATCGAGCGCGTCAGCGCCTTCGCCGAATAGGCGCTCCGCGTCGCTGCCGATTGGCGCCCAGTTGTTGTTGATGCCGAAGCCGCGGATCAGCTGCCGAACCTGAGCGAGCTGCACCGTTGCGGGGCCCGTGTTGTTCGGACCGCCCGCGCCTGACGCGCCGCCTGGATCGGTCGTACCGCCCGCGCCTGACGCGCCGCCGAGCGAGGCCCCGCCGCCGCCCGCGAGCGCTCCACTAGAGCCGCCGTTCTGGGCGCTTTGCCCGCCCTGGCCGCCCTGGCCGCCGCCTGGTGCGGGCGCGCCGCCGAGGCCCGGACCGGCACCACCACTACCGCCACTGCCGAGCGTGCCGCCCACGCCGGGGCTGCCCGCTGAGCCGCCGCTCGGTGCGGACTCGCTACAGCCACACGCCGCGAGCGCGCTCGCCAATACGAAGCCATGAAATTGAGTCTTCTGCACATCGACCTCACACACACTGAAGAGCGGGAAACCACTCGTGTCATTGCGACAGCGACAACGACGCCATCGCCGGCGGACCTAGCCTCGGGCCTCGAGCGGCACGGCGGCAAGATCTGTTGTTAACACGAGTTCCACCCGCGTCCAGTCTGAGCCCTGCGTGCGATCCGTGCATTCGCATGCAGACTGCGGCTCTATCTAAACGCAATCAACGCGCGATCAACATTCAATCAACGAAGCGTCGGCACTTTGCCCGCCAACAATGACAGTGCTGTCACCTCGACGGGATGCGATGCTGAGATGGGCGCTCGCGAACCAGCAGCGCACCTCGCGCTGCGCGCGGTTCCCCCGCAGAGCGGCCGCCCTGAGTCGCCGAAGGCTGCGCCGCCCAGCGCGCATTGAGTGACCATCAAAAAACCACACGACCCGTGGCGTCATCGGTCCTGTTGATTTGCTCGACGCGGATCGGCCGAGCCGAACCCGTTTGGGCGGGTCGCTCCTTGATTTGACGTGATCGACAGCGCCCTCAGCCCGCACGAAGGCGCGCTGCGTCTTTCCCGGGCGGGATGCCGAACTGACGGGCATACTCGCGACTGAATTGCGAGGGGCTTTCGTAGCCCACTGCGAAGGCCACGCTCGCTACGCTGGTGCCAGATTCGGTGAGTAGACGGAGGCGCGCCTCTTGCAGTCGCATCTGCTTTTGAAATGCGAGCGGGCTGTGCCCGGTGACCGCCTTGAAGTGCCTGTGGAAGGAGGAGAGGCTCATGGAGGCGATGCCCGCCAGGGTCTCCACTGGCAGTGGCTCGGCGAGGTGCGCGCGGATCCATTTCACCACGCGTTGGATCTGCGACAGGCGGCTGTCCGAGCGCGCGATTTGTCGGAGCACGCCGCCGCCGGCGCTTTGCACCATGCGGTAGAGCAACTCGCGCTCGAACATCGGCGCGAGCAGCGGAATGTCCTGCGGCGCGTCCAGCAGGCGGATCAGGCGCAGCAAGGCGTCGCGCATCTGCGCGGTGGCCTTGCTGACCATGAGCGCCTTTCCGTCGTCGTCGGCCGACTCGGTTTCGCCCCCCGCAGGAAGGTCGAGCAGGAGCGCGGCGATCGATGCCGGTTCGAGCTTCACCGCCACCGCTAAGTACGGGTTTTGAGCATTCGCTAGGACCACTTGCCCCATCACTGGCAGATCGAGTGAGCCAAGCACGAAGTCCCCTGCGCCTGACTCTACGACTCGGTCTCCGACCATGATTCGCTTGGAGCCCTGAAGCGCGAAATAGAGCATCGGCTCGTAGATGAAGGGCATCGGCGGTGTAGGGGAGTAGCTCGCCCAAAAGCCGAGGTTCGGAACTGCCGTCGTGGAACGAACGGCGAAGGCCGGTGCATGGCGCATCGCTAGCTGGCGGAGCTCGGTCAACGGATCGTCCATGCGCGGTCATCATCGGGAACGGCAGGCGCGCGCGCAAGCGGCTCGGAGTACGATTTGACAGGATCGGGCAAGAGTCCGGCAGCTTCGAGAGCGCATCTCGCCGCCCGAAGGCCCTAGATACTCGCTATGACCACTCGCAAGATGGCGCTCGTCACGGGCGCCAATAAGGGAATTGGACGAGAGATCGCGCGCCAGCTCGGGCTCAAAGAGCACACGGTCTGGCTCGGGTGCCGCGATCTCGAACGCGGCGAAAATGCGGCCAAGGAGCTGCGCGCCGAGGGCATCGATGCGCGCGCACTGCGCCTCGATGTCACGAGCGACGCGGGAGTGAAGGAAGCCGCGGCGACCTTCGCTGCGTCCAGCGACACGCTCGACGTGCTGGTCAACAACGCTGGTGTCGCCATCGGTGGGTACGCCTCGCCGAGCGAAGCCTCCGTCGAGGACATGCGCACCCTCTACGAGGTGAACGTATTCGGCCCGGTGCGCGTCACGCAGGCCTTCTTGCCGTTCCTCAAAAAATCGGGCCAAGGGCGTATCGTGATGATGAGCAGTAGCCTGGGCTCGATCGCCGGCCAGCTCGACATGACGAGCCCCACCTACGGAGTGAACTTGCTCGGCTACAACTCCTCGAAGAGCGCGCTCAACATGATCACCGTCGCTTTCGCCAAGGAGCTCGCACAATACGGGGTCAAGGTCAACGCGGCCAACCCCGGCTACGTCGGCACCGATCTGAATAACCATCAGGGCTATCGCACCGTCGGCGAGGGCGCGGACATCGCCGTTCGGCTTGCTACGCTGGGACCAATGGGGCCCACGGCAGGGTTCTTCCACGACGGTCACGCCGACGATCTGGGCAAACACCCGTGGTGAGCGTCATCGACTGCGGTTCTGCCCAAAAGATATGATTGGAACGAGGTGCGAATCCGCAACTAACCTGGACGCGGCCCGCGATCCGCGTAACCCTTACACTACGGGGATGCGCAACACACTCACGCTGATCGCTGTCTGCTCGTCGCTAGCTGTCGCCTGCGGTGGCAACTCAACCGACGCTCATTCGGGTACGGGTGGGGCCAGTCACGGGCAAGCCGGTTCGCTCAGCGGCGGTGCACCAAGCGCCGCGGGCGCTGCGAATGGCGGCGGGGGCAGAGCGAGCGGCGCAGGCGGCACGGGCGATCTCACGCCCACCGCCGGCAGCTTCGCGGTTGCGGGGCAGCCGGGTGCAACGAGCGGCAGCGGTGGAGCCGCCAGCGGTGGAGCCGCCAGCGGTGGAGCCGCCAGCAGTACCGCGGGCACTGGCGGCAGTGTCGGCGGCAGCGGTGGGAGTGGCGGTACGGGCGCAACTACCGGGTGTACGCGCGAGCTGCTCAAAGCGACCGCGGAGGTTTACTTCAAAGCCCTCGTGGCGCACGCCCCAACCCTATTGCCGCTCGCGGACGGCGTGAAACATACCGAGAACGGCAAGGCGAGCAAGTTGGGTGAGGCCGGGCTTTGGAAGAGCCCGAGCGAGCTCAGGTGGTCGCGCAAACTGCTCGACACCGAGGCCTGCCAGGTCGCAAGCGTTGCCGTTGTCCAAGAGGACAAGATCGATTTGCCCGTCGCACTCCGGCTCAAGCTGGATGCTCAAAGGATCACCGAGAGCGAGCTGATCGTGGTGCGAGCAGGCGACTACAGCACTCCATCCGACCCGATCGGATTCGCCGGCAGTGACTTCGACGTCAAGTGGGAGAAGGTCGTCCCCGACGACATGCGCAACACGCAGGCGGAATTCACGAGCTGGGCGACGAAGTACTACGCGCAGTTCCCGAACGGCATGTGCGACACCAGCGATACTTGTAAGCGGCTGGAGAACGGCTCCGGCTCGTATCCGTGCACTCAAGCCACGGCCTGCGGCGCGACAGGTCCGATCACGCCCGTGCTGAAGACGCGGCTCGTCTTGGTCGATGAGCAAGCCGGTCTCGGGATGGGTTTCACGCTTTTTACCGGCGGATACACGGCCGCGCATCTATTCAAGATGTACGGCGGCCGAGTCTATGGCGTGAGCGCGGTTTTGGCCAAAGCCGCAAGCTCCGGCTGGGAATGAGCAGCCTTGCTTTCGCTCGAGTAGCGGAGGCGCATGGTCGCTCGATTATCACGACGAGCGTGCGCGAGTTCGGTGGGCTCTCGTTCGGCGCTCGAGCGACCGTCGCGAAGGGAGCCTAGAACGGAATCACGGTGCAGCCCGTGGCCGAGCAGTTGCAAGTAGCGCCGCTGGCACAGGTAATGGTGCAGCCACCGCCTTCGCAAGCACCGACCGTGCAGGTGTCGCCGGGGTCGCATTGAATGTTGCAATTGCCGCCGCGGCAATCCGAGATGAGCAAGGTCGCGCTTTCGGTACCGCTGCCGAGCGGGCCGATGTGACAACCTCCTTCCGAACACTCGCCGATTCGACAGCTGCCTCCGCGGCCGCAACTAATGCTGCAGCCCAATTCACAACGGCCAATGTCGCACTGCGGGCCATCGCACTCCATCGTGCAGCCCCCGCCGCACTCCGAGATCTGACAGCTCGCTTCGTCCGTGCAGACCATTCGGCAGCCGCCCTGGCACGAGTTGATGGCGCAATCGGCGCCCGCCCCGGCGCATTGCGTAGTGCAGCCGCCCGTTACACAGGAGGTCGTGCAGTCCGAATCCGACTGGCAGTTTGCCTTGCAGCCGCCATGAAGACAATTCACGTCGCACGTGGACGAAGCCACGCATTGGAGATCGCAGCCGCCATCGCACTCCAGATCGCACGAGGAGTTCTGGCAAAGCCCGCCACACAGGCCGTTGGGGCAGACCAGGTCGCAGGCAGCGTCGCCGCGGCAATCGAAGTTACACGGATTGCTCACACTCCCGGCGCACACGAGACCGCAGGCTTCACCGTCACACGTACACGCGTTGTCCGAACAGAGTTTCCCGGAAGCACCGCCTTGATCCGCGCCACCGGCTGGCGAGGCACCGCCGCCTGACGTCCCAGCACCAGCCGAGGAAGACCCGCCGGAACGGCCGCCATTGCCCCCGGCGTTCGTTCCCGCGGTTGCGCTCCCGCCTGTCGCCTGAGCGCCGCCTGAGGCCTTGCTGCCGCCCTGCCCAACTTTGCCGGCGCTTGCATTGCTGCCACCGGTTTGGGCGCCGCCGGCGGTCATTCCAGGGCTCCCCGTGCCACCACTGCCCGCCCCCGCGGTGAGTGCCCGATCGGAATCCGTACTGGCGCCACCGCAGGCTGAGAGCGAAGTGACCGCGAGAACCAACCCCGCCCCAATGATGATGTACCCGCCAATGCCCATTTTTCGCCCTCGGGCAAAGACTATAGGAGTCGCCTCGGCTCTGTCACGATCGAAGGATGCTCGCCATCTTCTTTCCCTTGGCGAGCTCATCGATCAGCTTGTCGAGGTAGCGGATCTTCTGCATCAGCGGGTCGGCGACCTCTTCCACGCGCACGCCGCATACCACACCAGTGATCTGCCGAACGTTCGGGTTCATGCGCGGCGCCTCGGCGAAGAAGGTCTCGAAGTCGAGCTTGGTGTCGATCGCTCGCTGCAGGAATTTACCGCTGTAGCCGGTGAGCCAGGCGATGATCTCGTCGACCTCCGCCTTTGTCCGTGCCTTGCTCTCGGCCTTCTGGACGTAGAGCGGATAGACGCTGGCGAATGAGATGCCGAAGATGCGTGGCTTCTTGGCCGCGGGTTGCTTCACCGACGTCTTCGTCTTCGTCTTCGTCTTCGTCTTCGTCTTCGTCTTCGTCTTCGTCTTCGTCTTCGTCTTCGTCTTCGTCTTCGTCTTCGTCTTCGTCTTCGTCTTCGTCTTCGTCTTCGTCTTCGTCTTCGTCGCAGCCATGCGCCACCATCGCTACCACGTGTTGACGAGGTAGAATGATCGAGCCATATTCGAAGCGATGTTCGCGGGAAAATTGGGCTACTTGGGCGGTTGGGTTGCACTGGGTTTGGCTTGTCTTTCGTGCGCAAACGCCGAAGCAGATCCGAAACCGGCCACCTGCGACGTGGCGGGACGGGAGACGGATTTGTGCCGCGTCGAGGCGCGGAGACAGATCGCGTGCTCGGAATCGACCGAGTCGGAGGAGACGCTGCTCGCGCAGTGTCGCGCCCGCTTGGAAGACTATCCGAATCGCACCGCGCCCTGCTTCGTCGCCGAATTGGGTGAGTGCTTCGCGACGGGATGTGGGGACGATGACAAGTGTTACTCGGATGCGATCGTGGCGAACGATCCGAGTGTCGTGGACATCGAGCGTTACCGCGCGTGCACCAAGCCCGTATTCGGCAGGGAAACGTCGTCCACAACGGCAGGCTGCGACGACCTGCCGGTCGGGACTTTGAAAGCGTGCATCGATCGCGCGCACGAGTGTTCCACGCTCGATGACTTTTGCTCGAGCATCGTGGCGATGAAGCAGCCGTACCGCAGCGCTGGCGAAGCGTGCGTCGCGCGAGGTTGTGATGAATTCGAGGGCTGTCTGTACGCCGCGATGGGCATAACGAAACCGAACTGAACGCCGCGCCCAATCCGCACGATCGCGTTGTGAGTGCTCACTTGTTCTCCTTGCGCGTGGCGGTGGCTTGCTCGTACGCCTCACGCGCATGCTGAATGTCTGCGCGATGCTTTTGAGCCCAGATGGCGAGGGCGCTCACGGGTTCGAGCAGCGTGCGGCCGAGAGAGGTGAGCGCGTACTCTACCTTCGGGGGGATCGTCGGGAACATCGTGCGCTTGACCAAGCCGTCTTGCTCCAGGCCGCGCAAGGTGAGGGTCAGCATGCGTTGCGAAATGCCCTCGATTGCTCGCTTCAGCTCGCTGAAGCGCTTGGTCTCGTCGCCCAGGACGACGATCGCGAGCACGCTCCATTTGTCGCCCACCAGGGTCAGGATCTCCCTCGTGAACGTGCATTCGGCGTCGAATCCCTTGGTCAACTTGCTGTACCCGAGTGACTTCAATGTGCCTCCTTGCCGACTGTTTGCCGGTACGTAATGTAGCTCTGGTTACCAACCGTAACTAGGAACACAAAAGTGCCCATAAAACAGCGAGTGATACGTTGAATTCTCGATCTTTGTCCGCGGCGCCTGCCGCGCACCAGGCGCTGAACACGGGTTTGTGGGTCGTGCAGGTGCTGCTGTTCATCACCTTTGCGGGCACCGCTCTGTGGAAGGTGCTGACGCCGATCCCGCAGCTCGCCGCGATGATCCCCTGGGCGGGGCAAGTGCCTGCCGCATTCATGTACGGCACGGCCGCAATCGATCTGCTCGGGGGAGTCGGTGTGCTGTTGCCTGCTTTGACTCGCATCAAACCAGGGTTGACCGCGCCCGCGGCGCTTGGCTGTGCCGCGCTTCAGATCTGCGCCATTGTGTTTCATCTCTCCCGTGGGGAGGCGGTGAACACGCCATTCAATTTCCTGTTGGTGGCACTCTCGCTGTTCGTTGCCTGGGGCCGGCGCTCCAAAGCGCCCATCCTGCCACGCTGATTTCAGACGCTTCTCCGTGCGGGTCGAATGCTGACCGGTGCGGCTGGTACCGAGCGACTACTCCATGCGCCGCTCGAGCGACGCGCTCAACGCCCATGGTTTTCAAGTCTCGTTTCGGGATCGTGCTGGTTTTATGCGGCGCGCTGGTCGATTGCGGCGCTGAGCCGGGCACTGCGGGCGAACTCGCGGCCGGCGGCAGGACCTCGAGCGCCGTGCAAGGTGGAGCAATGAGCAGTGCCAGCGGCGAGGCCGGCGCTGCCGCTAGCGGTGCTCCCGGTTCGGCTGGGCAACCGCTGAGCGCCGGTTCGAGCGGTGCGAGCGGCTCGAGCGGAGCGGGTGCCATCGCCGGAGTGGCAACGAGCGGCGGCGCTGCAAGCAGCAACGGCGGTGCGAGTGCGGGTGGAACGAGCGGCGGCGCTGCAAGCGGCGGCACTGCAAGCGGCGGCGGAAGGTCGGGCAGTGGCGGAAGCGCGGGGGCGACCTTGAGCGTGTGCACGGGGATACCGGCCCGTGCCGTCACTGTGTATGTGATCGGTGATTCGACGGCCAGCGTGTACGCGAGCGACTTGTTCCCGCGCATGGGCTGGGGTCAGCCGCTGGGCGAGCTGTTCGGGAAGGCCTGTGCGGTCGTGAGTGACAAGGCGCTGTCCGGCCGTAGCTCGAAGAGCTTCTACGACGAAGGCGCGTGGACACCCGTGCGCGCAGCGCTGAAATCTGGCGACTACGTATTGATTCAATTCGGGCACAACGACGAGAAGAGCGATGAGCCCACGCTGTATACGGAGCCGCAGACCACGTACAAGCAATACCTGACCAAGTACGTCGACGAAGCGCGCGCCAAGCAGGCCATCCCCGTGCTCCTCACTTCGATCAACCGCAACTCGTGGAGCGGCGCGACGCTCAAGGATACGCACGGCGCATATCCGCCGGCGATGCGTGAGCTGGCAGCCGCGCTAAAAGTGGACCTGATCGACATGACCGCGCTCAGCAAGCAATACTTCGAGCGACTGGGCCAGACCGAGACAACCAAGCTGTTCTTGAATCTCGCCGCGGGGCAGTTCCCGAACTATCCGAACGGCAACACCGACAACACTCACTTCCAAGAGAGCGGCGCGCGCAAAATCGGACAGCTTGCGATGTCCAATGCCTATGGCCAGGGCCTGACGCTCGCGAGCTTGTTGGAGGCCATTCCGAGCACCCCCTAGCCGATCCAGGCTGGGTTTCGGCAGACTTTTTCTTTCTGATTGCGTCGCTCGTGCAGGGCCTGAAAACTGACTCGGTGAGCAGATTGGGAGTGCGCTCCTTTTTGTTTCTGGTGTTGGGCCTTGGTTCGGTCCTACCGGTTACGTTGCTCGGCTTCAACCAGGCGGAGCGCTGGACGCGCAGCGAGGTCGAAGCCGCCGATCGCCAAGCACTTGCGGCGGCGCAATCGGCCGCAGACCAATTGTCCTGGGCGATGGTCAGCTACGTGCACGCGAGTGAGTCGTTCGCGGCCCAGATTGGGTTGCTGGCGGAACCGACGCGCGCGGCGTTGATACCGGTGCTCCTTACTCACATCGTTCACCATCCCGAATTCATCGGTGCGTACGTCGCCGACGTGCGCGGCAAATCACTGCTGCATGTGTTCGCCAATCGTGAAATTGCCGAGGGTGGCCACGACTATGGCGATCGAGATTATTTTCAGGAGGTTCTGCGCACGCACGAGACGGCCATCTCTCGCGTGCAGATTGGACGTGTCACCAAAGTGTTGTCCGTGAACGTGGCTTCGCCCGTCCTCGGCACTTCGGGAAACTTGGCGGGAATCACCTGCAGCCCCGTCGATCTTCAGCGCGTCACCGAGCAAGCCAAGGCAACCGTCGGCGGTATGTTGGGTGGGCGCTTGGTGATTGTCGACAGCGAAGGGCAGAAGATCGTCGACTCGGGCTCGCTGGCGAGCGCCCGCACACTAGACGTCTCCAAGCTACCGCTGTTCGCCGAGCTCGCGCCAGGCCATCGAACCCTTCGTCAGGGTCCAGACGAGACCGGAGAGTCGGACCGCGCTGCCGCGGTCGGTCTGGCCGCGCCCGTCAGCCATTGGCGAGTCATTGCCTTGACCCCGCAGCGCGTCGTCGACGCTCACGCTCGCCAGATCAGACACCAAACGGTCGCCCTTTCGCTCGCGTTGGTGTTGGCGGCGCTCGTGCTTTCTGCCTGGCTTTCTGGCTGGTTGGCCCGGCCGTTGCGTTCGCTGGCCGCGACCGCCGAAGCGGTGCAGCACGGCGATCACGCGCCCTCGCCGAGCGTGAGTTCGGGAGCGCCGCGTGAGATTGCGCAATTGACCAAAGCGATCGCCGCGATGATTGCTCGATTGCGCGGACACGCCGAAAACCTGGAGGCCTTGGTGCGCGCGCGCACGCAGGAATTGTCGCGGTCGAACCACGAGCTCACGGGCGCATTGGCCACGATTCGCGACAACGAGCGACGCATCTACGAAGACATCGAAAAAGCGCGGCTGTTTCAGGAGCGCATGTTACCGCTCGTGCCCACGGTGTCGGGGCTAGAATTGGCCGTCCACTATGCACCGCTCGAGCGCGTGAGCGGGGACATCTACGACTTGACGCTGATCGCTCCCAATCGCCTGCGCGTGTTCTTGGCCGATGCCACCGGACACGGTGTCCAGGCATCGATGCGCACGATTCTGCTCAAGACCGCGTACGATCGCCTCCGCCCGCTACACACAGACCCCGCGCGCTTGCTCGAGGCGCTCAATGCCTACCTGGTCGGTGAATTTCCGGATGGTGAGCTGCATTGCACCGCCTCCTGCTTGGACTTCGTGATCCACGAAAGCGAGATCGAAGTGCGCTATGCAAACGGCGGCAATCCGCCGCTATTCGTGCTGACTCCGGGGTTGCCGGCGCGCGAAGTGTATGCGGGCGGCCCGCTGCTCGGCGCGGAGCTACTACTCTGGCCGGCGGCCGAGACCTTTCGTCTCGAACGGGGGCAGCTGCTGCTGGTCTGCTCGGACGGGCTGAGCGAGCAAACGAACGCCAAGCGCGCGCGCTTCGATGGCCAGTTGGGGGAGTTCAGGCTCGATTTTAGCGCCGATGCGGCGGCCGTGATCTCCGAGCTGCGACGAGATTTCGACGACTTTCGCGGCAACACTCAGGTCGTCGATGACGTGACATTGATTGCCCTTCGCGTGTTGGCTGAAGTCGCCGCGTAGCCGGGCGTCACTCCACCAGGACCAACGGCTCGGCCAAGCGCCGCAACGCGTCCAAGGTGCGGTGCTGCCAGGACAGGTTGGGATTGGTTCGGAACGTGACGTGCCGCACTTGCTCGGACGTGCGCACGCTCTTCAACCAGCTGGCAAAGTGGCTGATCGCCGATGAGCTCATCAGGTACAGCTGCTCGATGTTGAACTCGAACTCGAACAATTCGCCGGCCTGAGCGCCGCGAGTGAGCTGCTGCAGAAAGTGTTTGAGCAAGGGTGCGGTCTCCAGGTCGAGGCAGCCGACGAACTGCACCGTGATCCGATCCGCGGAAAGGCTGGATTTCGTGCTGAAAGCATCTCCCAGCACGTCGTCGACGACGATGGTCATTCTGCGCTCACCTTGGGTTGTACAGGACACGTAGCGACGATGCTCAGGCGCTCCCTATCGACGGTACAGGACAAGACGAGCCCGGCCTCTGCCCGTAAGCGAATCAGGCCCAAGCGCGACCCCTCGCGATCTCCGCTCGCCGCGACCATCTCGTCGTACAACGAGGTTGCATCAGCCGCCGAGCCGATGCGCGAGAAAAATTCGCTGGCTTGTCGCAGGTGCTCCTCGCTCGCGCTGTTCTGCGTGCAGATTTTGGCCACGCCTTGGCCTTGCTCCAGGCACAAGTCGAAGCTCAATGAAGCTTCCCCTTTCGAGTATTTCACGAGATTCTCCGCCAGCTCTTGAACCGCGATGACCAGCATCGAGCTCGGCTCACCTGGTTCCAAACACTGCGCGCATAGGTCACCAACCAGCGCGCGAACACCCGCGAGTAGCTGAGCACGCCCACGAAATTCGGCGTTCACGCGCAGCGATGCACCCCACGTTGGTTTCAGCGCCGACACGCCTCGAGCCTATGAGACGAATGAAGCGAATTAAAGAGGCAATTGGACACACCTCAGCTGTCGCTCTGTTTTTGGGCTTGCTTGGGTCGATGGTCACGCGCCCGGCGCGAAGCGTCACAGCCCTCGGCGTCGAGGGTGCGCGCGGCGAGAGGGCCGCGCGGGCTCTGACTGTTGAGTGCGCGCTGCGGCTCGGTGTTAGCCTGAGCGGCGGATGGGAGCTTTCTTCTTCGGCATATTGGCAGCGTCGCTGGCCACCTTCCTGGTCATCCACCTGCTGCTGCGCAAACCCACGCTCTCGAGCACGGCCAAGTACGCACGTTGGCTCGCGGTTGCTGCCAGCGTGGGTTACGGCCTGCTGGGGCGCTTCTTCTTTGGGCTCGGCAGCCTGGGCTTTGCCGAGTGGCCGCAGTCGACGCTGGCCGTGATGTCCGCATCGTTCTTGTTCTTGATTCCAGTCGCGGTCGGCTTTGTCAGTCAAGTCGCGCGCGACCCCGGCGTGGGCGACCGGCTGCCGCCCGTGAACCGCTGGTTTCGCGCATTTCTCCAGCCCATGTTGCCGGTGCTGATGATGCTCGGGCTGCTATCCGTGTTCAACATCGAAGGCATCATCTGCATCGCAATGGCGGCGCCCATCTTCTTGCTCCTGGCCGGGATCGGCGGCCTCATCGGCTATGGCACGCGCCGACGCACGGAGCGAAAATCCCGCGCGGGCGTGATCTCGTTCATGATCTTCATGCCCTACCTGGCGTCGCCCCTCGAGCAGCGCCTGACGCCGCCCGCGGAGCTCCGGCAGGTGCAAAATCGCGTGTACATTCGAGCTGCTCCCGAAGTGGTCTGGGACGAAATCAAATCCGTGCCTGCGATCCAGCGCCGCGAGCTCCCGTTTCGCTTCGCGCATCTGATTGGCTTACCGCGCCCGATCGAAGCTACGTTATCGCGCGACGGCGTGGGCGGCGTACGCATCGCGACGTTCGAGCGAGGGCTTGCGTTTCGAGAAACGGTGACGCGCTGGGAGCCCGGGCATCGTCTGTCGTTCGCGATCAGAGCCGAAGCATCGCCGGCGGGGGCGTTGGACGCCCATGTGGCCGTCGGCGGCTCGTACTTCGACGTCACTGAAGGCAGCTACGAACTCGAGGCCGTGCCCGCCGGCAACACGCTGCTCACGCTGACCAGCCAGCAACGCTTGTCCACGGGCTTCAACCCCTACGCGCGTCTATGGAGCGATTTCATCATGAGCGATTTACAATCGGCGATCATGGAAGTCGTGCGAGCCCGCAGTGAGCAAGCGCATTCTTCAGCGAGTATTCAATAGGGCTCGTCACCACCGATAGTGCGCCCGGCTGATCAGCACCGTCACACTGCCTCCAATCATCACGAGCTCGTGGAAAGCGAAGAGGGCGATTGCAAGTCTGCACCGCAACGGTTGGGGACGGCCGAGCAGCAGCAGGCTGAATGGCAGCAGCTCGAACACGCTGGAGAACACTTGGATGATGAGCCGCGTGAAAAGCGCTTCGCGATACATGAACGGGAAGCCTGAGACGGCAAAGAGGGTGAGTAGCGCCAGCGTCAGCACGGGCAGGAAGCGGTCCTCGCTTCGAATCAGGCCAATGCCCAGAACCACTGCCACCGAAGTCACGACCCAATACACCCAACCCGGGGAAAGCCCGAGCCAAGCGTAGTTGGCCAGCGTCAACAGCGCCACGAGCACGCGGTGCACCAAAAGTAGTGCCCCAGCAAGCGCGCTAGGACGAGCAAAGCGCTTGCCCGATGGGCGGGCTTGAACCGTCTCCGCTTCGTCGGGCGGCGCGTAAGCGAGGTTCGGGTCGTCCATCGGAAGACTTGGAATGAGACGTGGACCGTAACAAATCCGGCTTGCGCTCGCTATCGGCTCTGACGCCGAAGGTTGCGACGGGGCGGGCTGTTTTCGCGTGACCATCAACGAAACTCCCCTCCGTAGACCGACCGTGCGGCCGTACGCGCGGTGCGCGTCAGCGCGATCCGATCAACGAGGCGTTTGTTCTGGCTGACGCGCGCGATGGTCCGTGGGGGGAATGGATCACTTTTCCATGAGGGGAAACGGCGGCGTCGACGGCCAGAAACAGGCCACTTCTAGTCTACGCGAACCACCCAGCCAGGGCGCGCTCATGTCTGTCGATCGCGACTCGCGTGCGTCACGGATGAACGGCTCACGGATACACGGCTAAGGAGAATCCCATGGATACGCTTATCAAGGTTGACCTCGCGGCGCCCGCAACGGATCACGACGTTATCCACAACCGCTGGCACCCCGACATCCCGATCGTGAGTTGGGTCGAGCCGGGCGCGCAGTTCCGCGTCGAATGCATCGACTGGACCGGCGGGCAGATCAAGAACAACGACTCGGCCACGGACGTGAAAATCGTCGACCTGAGCAAGGTGCACTACCTGAGCGGGCCGATCGGCGTCACCGGCGCCGAGCCGGGGGATTTGCTCGTGGTCGATATCTTGGATGTGGGCGTTCTGCCCGACTACCAATGGGGCTTTACCGGCATTTTCGCGAAGGAAAATGGCGGCGGCTTTCTGACCAACGCCTATCCGGAGGCGCGCAAAGCGTGCTGGGATTTCAGCGGCATTTACGCGAACTCTCGCCACATTCCGGGCGTCGAGTTTGCGGGCATCATGCATCCCGGCTTGATCGGCTGCTTGCCGTCCCACGATCTCCTGAAGACCTGGAACAAGCGTGAGAAGGCGCTGTTCGACACCGACCCGGAGCGCGTGCCCGCGCTGGCCACGCTGCCATTCGCGGCGACTGCCCACCTCGGGCGCATGCCCAAGGGCAGTGTCGCCGCAGCGGCTGCGGAAGCGGCGCGCACCGTTCCGCCGCGTGAACACGGCGGCAACTGTGACATCAAGAACCTGACCAAGGGTTCGACTTGTTACTTTCCCGTGTACGTCAAAGGTGGCGGCCTCTCCATGGGCGACATCCACTTCTCTCAGGGTGATGGTGAGATCACGTTCTGCGGCGCGATCGAGATGGCCGGCTACCTCGATCTGCGCGTGAAGATCATCAAGGGTGGCATCGCCAAGTACGGGATCACCAACCCGGTGTTCAAGTCGAGCCCGCTCGAACCCAACTACTCTTCGTACATGATCTTCGAAGGCATCTCGGTCGACGAAGGCGGTACGCAACATTACTTGGACGTGCACGTTGCCTATCGTCGCGCGTGCTTGAACGCGATCGAGTACCTGAAGAAGTTCGGCTACACGGGCGCTCAGGCGTACGCGATCTTGGGCACTGCCCCGGTCGAAGGTCGGATCAGCGGCATCGTGGATATTCCCAATGCTTGCGCGACTTTGGCCATCCCGACGGAGATCTTCAACTTCGACATTACGCCCACTTCCGACGGCCCTTCGGTCACCTCCGTGCCTCCGGGCTCGGACTTGGCCGTCGTGACCTGAGCGTCGCGCGTCACCGGCTTAGCCGGCGCAAACGGGAGGTCTCCGTTTGCGCCGGCCTTACTCCCGCTTCTCGTGGACACGTCCGAAGAGGTCATTGAAGAATGCCAATCTACGAATTCGAGTGCACCGATCACGGTTGCTTCGAGCTATCGCGCCCCATGGCGCAAATGCGTGAGCCTGCACCTTGCCCGGATTGCGGTGAAGTCGGAAAGCGCTTGCTGAGCGCGCCCAACCTGGCGACTGGTTCGGCCATCGGCCGCCGCGCGGCCGCGGTCAACGAGCGCAGCCAGCACGAACCGCGCATCGTCAAACGCGAGGCTCCGCGTTCCAACGGCGAGCCCGCAAAGCGCACCGTGCACTCGGCGCACGGCGGATACCCCTGGGCGATCGGTCACTGAGCTGACGCTCGAGCCTCAAGCGGACAAGCGCACATACACCTGGGCGAGTCGCTCGGGCAAGCTCTCGAGCTGATCGAGCAGCGAGTAGTTCCCCGCGCCGAAGATGCGCGTCACGCTTTCTTCGGCGTTGGCGTCGAGACCCACGCAAAAGCTGGTCACGCCACGGCGGCGATTGCTGATTGTGGCCTGTTTGGCGTCGAAAAGCAGGTATTTCGGGTCGTAAACATCGATGTCCGACGGCTCGCCGTCGCTGACCACCAAGAGCAGCTTGCGCGCTGCGCGGCGGGCGGCCAGCGCTTGACCCGCGTGGCGCAGTGCACTGCCGAGCCGGGTCGACAAATTGGCGCGCATGCCGGCGAGCCGCGCGCGGGCGCGATCGTCGTACGGCTCGTCGAAGTCTTTGAAGCGGAAGTAGCCTACGTCGTGTCGCCCGTTGGACGAGAAGCCGTGAATCGCCAAATCGCCCGCTACGCTAGCGAGTGACGTTGCCAAGAGCGCGCTCGCGCCGCGCGCGAGCTCCAGTAGCGTCGTGTTCGCGCCTGGCGGAACCGCATTGAGTGACTCCGATAGATCGAGGAGCAGCAGCAGCGCGGGGGGCTCGAACTGAAAACGCACTCGGCGGTAGACGCGTGGATCCGGCGCTGTGCCGCCGGCGCGTGCTACGACCGCGGCAACCGCGGCCGGCAGATCCAAGCGATCTCCGTCCAGTAGGCGGCGCACTCGGAGCGGGCGACGATGGGCGAGTCGCAAGGCGGAGCGTTCGAGCCGTTTTCGCGCTGGGGCGTAGCGCGAGAGCGTTGCCGCCACGCGAGCGGCGTCCCCATCGACGACAGGGCGCTCGAGCACACTGCAAAAACCCGGCCGCTCACGCTGGATCACGTAATCCCATTCTGGGTGGCGCGTCACGAGGGGGGCATCTGCGGTGGCCGCGAGGCGTAGTCCCGAAGCGCGTTCGCTCCCGTTCGCGTCGAGCTTCTGGTGCGCTTCCGGCGCCCCGCGTTCACGTTGGTTCGAGGTGGCGGTTTCACTTTCGACCCGACGCACGCCTTCGGACTCGAGCTGCGTGCCGTCTTCGCTTTGCTCTTGTTCGAACTGCCAGAGCCCGATGTTGTCGTCACGGTACGCGGGCTGGACCGCGTAGTCCTTGCTGTTGAACTGCACGCGCATTTGACCGAGATCGTTGCCGAGTACGCTGCCGATGCGACGGCAAAAGCTCGGCTCGTGCCACTCGGCGCGGCCCTCCAAGAACAACTGTCGCCCTTTGCTCACCCAAGAATCGTCATCGACGTAAGCCTCGTCGTGCAGAGCACGCGCGAGCCGGGCCAAGAGTGACAAGCTGGTCTTGGCTCCGTCTGCGCGCGCTTCGTAGTACGGCGCCCAGAGCTTCTGGAGACCCGGATAGTGTGCGACCGCCAAGTGCTCGACGCGTGCGTCTTCCAGGAGCGAGATGATCGCGATCTGTGCCGGTTTGAGGGCCTTGATCTGAAAGCGCGGCGCCCCGAACCGAAGATGAGCCGAGATGTGGGCACACGCCGCAAAAAGGTAGTCTCTGAAGCTGCCCGGCACGCCCACCAGCGGCGTAGCGGGCAGCCACAGGTTCGCCGCCACGAAGCGCGGCCTGCGCTGCACGAGCTCACCCGCGCCTGCGGGGAACGCGCGCACGCGCACCTCGATGCCCCACAGCGCACGCACGAACTCAGTCGCGCCGCCGGGCAGGTCCGTCATAGGCACGCTCGCACGCTGGCGGTGAGCGCGGAGATCAAATCGGGGTCATCACTGAGCGGGCGCACGAGCGCCATTTGGCACGCGGCTTCGGCCGCGATCCCCTGGCGAATCAGCGACCCCGCGTGCACCAGCATGCGGGTCGAAATCCCTTCGTCGAGGCCGTGCCCTTTGAGGCGGCGCGCGGCTTCGGCTACCGACACCAAGCGCCCCGCGAGATCTTTGGTCAGTGCCGTCTCGTGCACCAGGATTTCGATCTCTTGGCTGCGGGCAGGGTAGTCGAACTCGATCGCTCCAAAGCGTTGCTTGGTGGACGGCTTCAGATCCTTGAGCGCGCTCTGGTAGCCGGGGTTGTGCGACACGACGAGGTGAAACTCGGGATGTGCTTTCAGTGCTTCACTTCTCGCTGGCAATGAGAGCAAGCGCCGGTCGTCGGTGAGCGGGTGAATCACGACCAGCGTGTCTTGGCGTGCTTCCACGACTTCATCCAAGTAGCAGATGGCGCCCAAGCGCGCGGCGATCGTCAGCGGACCATCTTGCCAGCGTGTCGCGCCGTCTTCGAGTAGGTAGCGCCCCAGGAAGTCCGAGGCGCTCATCTCTTCGTTGCAGGCGACCGTGATCAGTGGCCGCCGCAAGCGCCAGGCCATGTGCTGCACGAAGCGGGTCTTGCCGCAGCCGGTCGGCCCTTTGAGCATGACCGGCAAGCGCGCCGCGTAAGCGGCCTCGAACAGGCTGACTTCGTCGGCGAGAGCCAAATAATAGGGCTCATCTCGGATACGAAACGCGTCGAGCGGCCCCTCAGACACGACAGGCGCGACAGACACGACAGACGCGGCCGACATGGCAGAGAACTAGCGATGCGTGGGTTCGCGGGTCGTGGGGATGCCAGGGATGGGACACTCTTCGGTGCCCACTGCAGGGCGTGTGAAGGATTCGACCATGTCCCGAGTGCCTTCCGGATCTTCGACCCACTTCTTGTAGAAGTCGTACGGGCAGGCCGCGACGCCCCGATCCCCCTCGTGCGAGTTGATCATGCCGGTGTACCCGCGGTGAACCAGCTTGAACAGATGGTTCTCGGACTGCATGTTCTTGCGCGCATCCCGGATGAGCGAGGTGGAGAGCTGCGCGTACTGCACGCCGTAGTCCTCTTCTCCGCACTCACCCAACGTGCGACCGTCGAAGCCGATGATCGCGGAGTGACCAAAGTAGGAGTACACGCCGTCGAAGCCGGAAGCGTTGGCCACCGCGACATACACGTTGTTGGCCCAAGCCATCGCCTTGGCCATCAGCACTTGCTGGTCCTTGGCCGGGTACATGTAGCCTTGGCAGCGCACGATCAGCTCGGCGCCCTTCATCGCGCAATCGCGCCAGATCTCGGGGTAATTCCCGTCGTCGCAGATGATGAGCGAGATCTTCAGCCCCTTGGGGCCGGTCGACACGTACGTGCAGTTGCCCGGGTACCAGCCTTCGATCGGCACCCAGGGCATGATCTTGCGATATTTCTGCACGATCTCGCCCTGGTCGTTGATCAGGATCAGCGTGTTGTAGGGGGCCTTGTTGGGGTGTTCTTCGTGCTGTTCGCCGGTGAGCGAGAACACACCCCACACTTTGGCCGCTTTGCACGCGGCGGAGAAGATCGCGGTCTCTTCTCCGGGGATGGCCGAGGCGGTCTCGTACATCTCCTGCTTGTCGTACATGATGCCGTGCGTGCTGTACTCGGGGAAGATCACGAGATCCATGCCTGGGAGGCCGATCTTCATGCCGGTCAGCATGTCCGCGATCTTCTTGGCGTTGGCTAGGACCTCCGCCTTGGTGTGCAAACGCGGCATCTTGTAATTGACGACCGCGACGCCCACCGTGTCTTTGCTGCTCGAGATGTCACCATGAATCATGCAGAAACAGCTCCCACTGAGATAGTTGGCTAGCTACGACTGTCAGACGGCGAGCAAGCGACGCACTTCTCCGACGTCGACCTTGTCGCGCGGTTCGTCGGCAGTGAAGCGACCGCCTTCGATCACCAGCAGACGATCGAGGATTTCCATCGTGAAGCTCAGGACTTGCTCGGAGACGATGATGGTCAGGTTGCGCGAATCACGCACCTTGAGCAGGAGCTGGGCGATGTCCTTGATCACCGAGGGCTGAATGCCTTCCGTCGGCTCGTCGAGCAGGAGCACTTTGGGCTCCGCGGCCAACGCTCGCGCGATGGCCAGCTGCTGCTGTTGCCCGCCCGAGAGATTGCCGCCGCGCCGTGTCTTCATCTCCGCCAGCACGGGGAAGAGGGTAAAGATGTCCGAGGGCAGCTTACCTGTGGGAGAGCCCTCCAAACCGGTGAGGATGTTTTCCCAAACCGTGAGCGTCGGGAAGATCATGCGCCCCTGCGGCACGTAGGCGATGCCCTGCTTTACCCGTTGGTAGCTGGGCATCTTGGTCACATCCACGCCGTTGATCTTGATCGTGCCGGACGTGCTGCGAATCACGCCCATCAACGATTTGAAGAGCGTGGTCTTGCCCATGCCGTTTCGGCCCATCACGGCGACGATCTGGCCTGCCTTGGCTTCCAGGTTCACACCGTGGATCACTTCACTTTGCCCGTAGCTGACGTGAAGGTCCTTGATTTCGATCATGGCTTTTCGAATTCCTTGCTCGCGTTCCGGTCGCGGTTCAGTGGCCGAGATAAACTTCGATCACGCGCGGGTCAGCCGTCACTTTGTCCATGGAGCCTTCGGCGATCACTTTGCCCTGATGCAGCACGGTGACCTTGTGGGCAATTTTGCGCACGAACTCCATGTCGTGCTCGATCACGATCACCGAGCGGTTCTTGCTGATGCGGTTCAAGAGCTCGGCCGTTTGCTCGCGTTCGTTGACCGTCATGCCGGCCACCGGCTCATCGAGCATCAATAGCTCGGGGTCTTGCATCAGCAGCATGCCGATTTCGAGCCATTGCTTCTGACCGTGGCTGAGCAGCGCCGCTTGCTGGTCGATCTTTTCGCTCAGCAGCACCTCCTCCGCGACCTTCTTCACGCGGTCCGCCACGTCCGCGGTGCGGCGAAAGAACAAGGCACCGAACGCGGTACGGCCGCGTGGGAACGACACCTCCAAGTTCTCGGCCACCGTCAGATTCTCGTAGATGGAGGGCGTCTGGAACTTGCGCCCGACGCCGGCACGCACGATCGCGTGTTCCTTCATCTGCGTCAGATCCATGGTCTTGAACATGATCGAACCGGAGGTCGATTTGGTCTTGCCGCAGATCAAGTCCAAGAGCGTGGTTTTGCCAGCGCCGTTCGGGCCAATCACGACGCGCAGTTCGTTGCGGTCGACGATGAAGTTCAGGTCATCGACGGCCTTGAAGCCGTCGAACGATACGCCGAGGCCCTGAATCGTGAGCATTTCGTGGCTACCCATGCTTGCCTCCGCTTTCCAGTGCGGCAGCGACCGCTACCGTCGGTTCGTCTTTCTTCGAGCCCTTGCCGGAGGTCATGCGCGAAAGGAACGGTTTGCCGTAGCGTACGTACAGACCGGCCAGGCCGTCCGGGAACAGGAGCACGACGCCGATGAACGTGGCGCCCATCAAGAACAGCCACAAATCCGGGTACTGCTCGGAGAAGAACGTCTTGGCGAAGTTCACCAAGAGCGTTCCGAAGACCGCGCCGACGACCGACATGCGGCCGCCGACCGCGGTGTAGATCACCATCTCGATCGAGGGGGTGATGCCGACGAACGACGGCGACATGAAGCCGACCTGCAGCGTGAACATCGCGCCGCCGATCGCGCACATCACGGCCGACATGCAGAAGGCGAGCGTCTTGAAATTGGCGACGTCGTAGCCGGAGAAGCGTACGCGGTCTTCTTTCTCGCGCAAAGCCAGCAACAGCATGCCGAACTTCGTGGAAAGCACCCAGCGCGTGAAGACCACGCAGCCGATCAAGAGCACGCCGTTCACGTAATACAAGATGTACTTGGAGGAATCGTTTCTGATGTCCCAACCGTGCATCGTCTTCAAGTCGGTGATGCCGTTGATGCCGCCGGTCAGGCCCTGCTGGCCGACGATCAGCACCGAGAGAATCAGCGCCACCGCCTGGGTGATGATTGCGAAGTACACGCCGCCCACGCGGCGCTTGAACATCGCGACCCCGATGATGAATGCGAAGAACGCCGGTATGATCAGGATCGCCAGGATCGTGAAGGTCAGACTCTTGAACGGCATCCAGAACAGCGGCAGCTTGGTGATCTGATTCCAGTCCATGAAATCGGGGATGCCGGGCGTGGTTTGGATCTTCGTGGCGATCGGGTCAGAGGCCTCCAGCTTGAGGAACATGGCCATGCAATAGCCACCGAGGCCGAAGAACACGCCTTGGCCCAGGCTCAAGATGCCGCCGTTGCCCCAGAGTAGGACGAGGCTGACCGCCACGAACGCATAGGTGAGGTATTTCCCGATCAGGTTCAGGCGAAAAATGCTGAAGACGGAAGGGAACAGCACCAGAATGATTGCGGACAGCACGACCACCCCAATCAGGTCGGTCTTGCTCAATTTCTTGGTTAGAAGGTTCATGATTCCTGCCGAAAGTCAGGTCCGGACCTTGGTGGTGAACAGCCCTTGAGGGCGGATCATCAGGATGATGATGATCGTGAGCAGTGTCAGCACCTTGGCCATCGCGCTGGTGAGGAAGAACTCGAGCAGTGACTGTGCTTGAGCGATCGAGAACGCCGAGGCGATCGTGCCGATCAGGTTGGCCGCGCCACCGAAGACGACGACCAAGAAAGTGTCGACGATGTACAGCGAGCCGCTGGTCGGGCCCGTTGAGCCGATCGTAGTGAACGCGGCACCCGCGAGGCCTGCGATGCCGCAGCCCAGCGCGAACGTGAAGCGGTCAACGCGGTCGGTATTGATGCCGACGGCCGAGCTCATGATGCGGTTCTGCGTGGTGGCGCGAATACGGATGCCCCAGCGAGACTTGAGCATCAGTGTGTACACACCAACCGTTACTAGAATCGTCAAACCCATCACGAAGATGCCGTTCCTCGGCACCTGAATGGAGGGCGTTGGGTTGAAGGCTCCCAGCAGCCACTCGGGCAGCTCTGCGCTGACCTCCTTTGGGTTGATGAAGGAGCGGAAAAATTGCTGCATTGCCAGGCTGAGGCCCCAGGTGGCGAGCAGCGTGTCGAGGGGCCGCTTGTACAAGCGACGAATCAGCAGGACCTCGACCACGTAACCGACGCCCGCCGCGACGAAGAACGCCGCGACGACCGCCGGAACGAAGTACACCTCGCGCAAACCGGGCGCGAAGTTCTGGGTGAGCTGCGAGAACAGGTACACGACGTAGGCCCCGATCGCCATGAACTCGCCGTGCGCCATGTTGATGACGCCCATTTGACCGAAGATGATTGCGAGCCCGAGCGCCATCAGTAGCAGCACGGTAAACAGACTCAGGCCGGAGAAGCCCTGCATCGCGACCATCGAACCAATTTCGTTCAGGCTCATCGCAAACTTTCTTCAGGTTATTGGTAAATACGCACTCACCCGTTCAGGTCGCTCAGCTCACTGGTAACCCTTGGGGAAGGGGTTCGGCTCGATCAAATCCGACTCGTGCACGACCTCGAATTGACCGTCGGGTTTGGCTTTGCCAATGCGCGCTTTGCTCCACAGATGGTGGTTGGCGTGCACCTTGACGTAGCCTTCGGGCGCGATCTTGATCTCGATTTCCGGCGAGGCGGCGACCACCTTGTCGACATCGAAGCTGCCGGCCTTCTCGACGGCGGCTTTCCAGATCCACGGGCCGAGGTAGCCGGCTTGGGTCACGTCGCCGATCACGCTCTTTTCGCCCCACATCTTCTTGAAGGCTTCGACGAACGATTTATTGTTCGGGTTGTCGAGGCTCTGGAAGTACTTCATCGAAGAGAAGAAGCCGGTCAGATTTTCGCCGCCGATGCCGAGCACTTCGTCTTCGGTCACGGAGATGGTGAGTAGGGTTTGGTTCGCGGCGGTGACGCCGGCGGCATTCAGCTGCTTGAACCAGGCCACGTTGCTGCCGCCGACGACGGCGGCGAAGATCACGTCCGGCTTCTTGAGCTTGATCTTGTTGATGATCGAGCCGAATTGAGTGTTGCCGAGGGGGGCGAACTCTTCACCCACGACCGTGCCTTTGAGCACGTTTTCGATGTGCTTTCTGGCAATCTTCATCGACGTGCGCGGCCAGATGTAGTCCGAGCCGATCAAGTAGAAGCTCTTGGCGCCCTTCTCCTTGTTGACCCAGTCGAGGCTCGCCAAGATCTGCTGAGTGGCTTCCTGACCCGTGTAAAACACGTTCTTCGACTGCTCGAGGCCTTCGTAGAAGGTGGGGTAGTAGAGCAGGCCGTTCTCCTTCTCGAACACCGGCAGCACGGCTTTGCGCGAGGCAGACGTCCAGCAGCCCATGACGGCTGCGACCTTGTCGTTCACGAGCAGCTTGCGTGCCTTCTCGGCGAAGGTCGGCCAATCACTGGCGCCGTCTTCCTGAATCACCTTGATCTGACGACCGAGGATGCCGCCGAGCGCGTTGATCTGGGCGATGGCGAGCTTCTCTGCCTGCACCGAGCCCGTCTCGCTGATGGCCATCGTGCCGGTCGTGGAGTGCAGAATGCCGACCGTGACGCTGTCGTCGTCGACCTTCAGACCCGTGGTCATGATCTTTGCAGTCGGGAAATCCGAGGCTTTGGTGGTCGATTTCTCCAAGCCCGGCGGTAACAAGACCGCCGCACCGGTCGCTTCTGTAGAACGCTCGGTGGCCGCAGGCGCGGCGGCCTTTTCGACTTTTGCCGACGATTCGGTAGACGTCGAAGCGCTCGAGGATTTGTTGCAAGCGCTGCTTGCGAGCGCTGCGCACAACAAGGCGCCGGGTAGAACCAGCGACAAAGCGCCGCGAAAACCGCGACTATGATTGGAAAAGACTGACTGCATGGGTGTCTCCATTATCAAAGGGAGTCTCGATCGCTTGTCCGCGCGATCGAGCCGGTTGTCTCAACGAATACCGCAGGAGTAACGAACCGCGAATGGCAGCAACGTTCGGCAGATCACTGGCCTTGCGCGGCTCCCGAATCGAGATTCAAAGCGAACGCGGGTTGGAATCATGAGTGGACGTCGACGCCGCTCGTGGATTCCCGTCAATGAAGTGATCGTGCACTACACCTACCGGGCAGTAGATGTCGTACCCGTGTCGTGTATGTTTACTTTGACGACGTAAAGCGAGCGCAGCGAAAGCGTCGTGAACATGTCGCGCGTGTCACGCTCGCGCGCGCGATGAGCGCCTCGCGCGCGCGCACCGAGCCCAGAATTCGCTCACTCACGCGACGAGCTACAACCCAGGAGGGTGAGTGTGCAGCACATCGACGCTGGCGAACTTCGAGCGGCTGACGTCCAGTCTCACGGTTTCGAGCCACCGTCTGCCGACGAACCGAAGTCGACGAACTCATGGCTTCAGGCAGAACGAGCGCGCTGAGAGCAGCGGCTTGCTGCAATCGCTGGCTTCGTCTACTTGGAAACCGATGCGTAACCTCGTTGCCCGGGTGGGCTGGCTGGCCGGTGTTCTGCTCTTGGCGCTTACTGCCACTTTGGCTTGCGGGTCGAGTGTGCCTGCGCCCGCCGCGCCCGCCGTACAAAAGACGAAGCTCCGATTGGCATCGACGAAGTGGTTGCCCTTCACGGGCGCCGAGGGCGAGCCCCGTGTGGCACTGTCCTTGACGGAGAGCGCGCTGAAGCGCGCCGGCTACGAATCCAGCACGGACTTCGTTGCAGACGGAGAGCTGACTCCAAAGCTCGAGAACGCAGAGTACGACGGCTCGGCCGCGCTCTGGCGCAGCGAAGAGCGTGAGCATTACCTGCTCTATTCCAAGGCCTACCTCGAAAATCGCCTCGTGCTCGTGGCTCGCAAGGGCACGGATGTATCTGCGAGTTCGCTGTCCGAGCTAAAGGGAAAGCGCGTCGCGCTCGTCGACGGTTACGCATACGGCGAGGCAGTGGACTCCGCCAAGGAGACGCGCTTCGTCCGCGGTGCGAGCGCGCGCGAGAATTTGCAGGCGCTGCTGACCGGCAAGGTCGACTACGTACTGCTCGACGAGCTAGTCGTCTCTTATCTGTTCGAGCACCAAAAGGAAGCGACGGCGCGGCTGGAGGTAGGCAAGGCGCCGCTCGTCAAGCGAACGCTGCATTTTGCCGTGCGCAAAGGCCTCCCCGATGCCCAGCGGGTCATCGACCGCTTCAATGACGCGATCGCGGGCATGGTCGGTGACGGAACCTACAACAAAGCGCTGCAGCTCACCTGGATCCGCGCCGACGTGGACGGAGACGGTCAAGAGGAACTCATCCCGCAGGGCAACCAGCTCGGAGCCGCTCCCCCCGAACACAGTTACGCATTGTTCAGCCCTGCCACCGTAGCCGCCGCGACCGCGACCGTATCGCCCGCGACCGCCGCGGCCGCGCCTACTGCCGGTGGCTCCCGCATCGAGAGCAATCCGAACCGCGTGCGCTTCTTCATCGATGGCCGCTTCTACGACACCTGGCAAGAAGTGCCGGAGAAGCTGCGCGGTGAGCCCGAACCAAACGTCGTCGCCGGCGGCAAGACCCCGCTCTTGACGGTCGATTTCTGAGTCCGTTCTTTACTCGGTCTTCGCCACAGGTAAAAGCACGCGTCCGGCGAGCAAGCCGATGACCATCGCCAGCGCACTGGCCACGAGAACGCCGAGCTTGGCGGCGCCGAGCAGCGTCGGATCCTCGAAGGCGAGCTGGGCGATGAACAGCGACATCGTAAAGCCGATGCCGGCGGCGATGCCGAGCACGAGCAAGTGGCGCGTGCTCAGACCGTTCGGCAAAACGGCCAACTTGCCCCACAGCGCGAGTGCACTGGACAGCACGATGCCGAGCGGCTTGCCGAGCAGCAAGGCCACGACCACGGCCACGCTCACTTTTGCGCCACCACCCGACAGCGACAGGCCGCTCAGGTTCACACCTGCGTTGGCCAGCGCGAAGATGGGCATGATTGCGTAAGAGACCCAGGGTTTGAGCGCGTGCTCGATGAAGTCGGCCGGTGATTCCTGCTCGACTCCTGGCCAGGCGACCACGGGTGTGAGCAAGCCGACCAGCACGCCCGCGATCGTCGGGTGAACGCCGGCCGCGTAGACCCCGGCCCAAACCAGCACCCCGGGCGCGATGTAGACGGGAATGCTGCGCACGCCCAGCGCGCGTAGGGTCATGATTGCGAGCAGCCCGAGCGCTGCCCACATTAGACCAGACACGGCGATCCCCGATGAGTAGAAGATCGCGATCACCAAGATGGCGCCCAGGTCGTCGATCACCGCCACCGCGAGGAGCAGCACGCGAAGCGACGCCGGGATGCGCTTGCCGAGCAGGACGAGCACTCCGAGTGCGAATGCGATGTCGGTCGCCATGGGAATGCCCCAGCCGTGGTGAGTCTCCGGCGAGCCCGCGAGCGCGAGGTATATCAACGCGGGCGCGGCCATGCCGCCCAGCGCGCCGACCAAGGGCAGGGCTGCCCGTCGCAGATCGGACAGCTGCCCGTCGTGCACCTCTTTTCTGATCTCGATGCCGACCACGAAAAAGAAGACCGCCATCAGCACGTCGTTCACGAACCATTCGAGCGATCGCTCGAACACGAACGAACCTACGCGCAGCCCGAGGTTCGCGTGCCAGAGCGCGCCGTAGCTACCCGCGGCGCTCGAATTGGCCCAAATGAGCGCTACCGCCGCGGCCGCGATCAGCAGCAGCCCGCTCGCGGCTTCGAACGCCAGAACCCTTCTCACGGGTCGAGCCAGTGTTTCCGAAATTGAGACGAGTGGTCCCCAGGTCCCGGGCGGCGGGCCCGAGGCACGCGCGCCAGACCGTCGCTCCGCACTGCTCATGATTTGGCTATAACACGCGAGGCACCGCTAACTTTCACGTCGCGGTAAACCCCGAGCAGGGCCGGCTTTGCCGTGCTAAAAGCCGGCCCCTCATGCGTGCTTCCTATCGTTGGCTGAAAGAGCTGCTCCCTGGTTTGACCGCCTCGCCCGAGGAGGTCGCGCTGCGCTTCGGAGCGGCCGGTTTGGCCGTCGATGGCGTGCGTTCCTTCGGCGCGGGCCTAGACGCGATCTTGGTCGTGCGCGTGCTGGCCAAGGAGCCGCATCCCAAGCGTGCGTCGCTCAATTTGGTCACCGTCGATCGTGGTGGGGTCGAGCAGCGAGTGGTGTGTGGTGCGAGCAATGTGCCGGCTCCGGGCGGGTTGGTCGTGTTGGCTCCGCTCGGCGCGACCCTGCCGGGCATGGATGGCCCGCTCACCCCGCGCGAAATCGGCGGCGTACTCAGTGAAGGCATGCTGTGCAGCGAGACCGAGCTCGGTTTGGCCGAGAGCGCCGAGGGCATTCTAATCTTGCCCGAGGGTTCAGCCGCGCCGGGCACGCCCTTCGTTACCGCATTCCCCGCCGCCCAAGATACGATCTACGAGCTGGACGTCACTCCCAACCGTCCCGATGCGCTCGGTCATGTCGGCTTGGCGCGTGAGCTCGCCGCGTTGTTCGGTTTGCCCTTCACGCCGCCCTCCGCGGGCACGCCCGCGCGCAGCTCGAGTGAGTCGCTGGGTGCGCTGGTCAAGGTCGACAATCGCGACACCGAGCGCTGCCCGCACTACGCGGCCGGCGCGGTTTTGGACGTGACGATCGCGCCCTCGCCGCTGTGGCTGCAGTGGCGCTTGCAGAGCCTCGGCGTGCGGCCGATCTCCAACGTCGTCGACATCACGAACTTGCTGCTCTTGGAGTTCGGACAGCCGCTGCACGCGTTCGATCTGGATCAGGTTCGCGGTGGGCAGATCATCGTGCGTCGCGCCGCCGCGGGCGAGCCGTTCGCGACGCTCGACGGCATCGCGCGCACCTTGGATGCGGACGATCTGGTGATTGCGGACGCCGAGGGGCCGAGCGCCTTGGCCGGCGTGATGGGCGGCCAAGTCAGCGAAATTCGCGAGACCACGCGCCGCGTGCTCGTCGAGAGTGCTTACTTCGTGCCGCGCGGTGTGCGCCGCACGGCGCGCCGCTATGGGCTGCACACCGAGGCCAGCCATCGCTTCGAGCGCGGTGTGGATTATGGGCAAGTGGCGCACGTACTGGAGCGAGCCAAGACGCTGCTCAGCGAACTTGCTTCGGGCTCTGCGGTGCCGGGTGCCATTCACGCGCGCGGTGCCGAGCCGGCGCTGGCCGAGATCACTCTGCGCTCGTCGCGCTTGGACGCACTGCTCGGCGTGCCGGTGCCGTTCCAGGAAGCCTGCGCGATCATCGAGCGGCTGGGTTTCCCAGTGTTGGAAGTCACTGGCTCTGGTCAGAGCGCGGTCTTGCGCACGCGTGCCGTGTCCTTCCGCCCGGACGTCGCGCGCGAGGTCGATTTGATCGAAGAGGTGTGTCGCGTGCGTGGCCTCGACGCGATCCCGACGCGCTTGCCCGCCGTCATCCCGCAACCACCGCGCGCTACCGGTAAGCTCGAACGCGACGTGGGCGCGGCGGCGGTCGCCCTCGGTTTGTCCGAAGCCGTGACGTACGCCTTCGTATCCGAGGCCGATCTCGAAAAAGTGCACGCCCCGAAGCCGAGTGTGCGGCTCAGCAATCCGTTGAGTGAGGAACGCAACGTGATGCGCACGAGCCTGCTCCCCGGTTTGCTCGAAGCGTTGCGCCGCGCGCGCCGTCGCGGGGAAACGCGTGCTCGCCTGTTCACGCTGGGCAGCTGTTTTGGCGCATTGGTCAGTGAGCCCGTAGGCGGCACTCGCCCGCGTCTGGAGGCCGACATCGGCAACCTGCCGCGCGAAGAGCTGCGCTTTGCGGCGGTGCTCGCTGGCACTCGGCATGAGTACCTCAGTCTCAAGCCAGAAGAGGTGGACGTGTACGACGCCAAGGGCCTCGCGATCGAACTGATCGAGCGCGTATCGGGCCGGCAAGCGAGCGTGCGCCTGTCGGCGACGAAGCCCGGACACCTGCACCCGCGCGGCGCAAGCGACATCTGGGTCGACGACGTGCGGCTCGGTCAGCTCGGTCCGCTGCACCCAGACGTAGTGGACGCGCTCGATCTTGGGCACACCGCGCAGATCGTCGAGCTCGATTTGGAAGCCCTGCGGCGTGTGGGCAAAGAAGTGCCGCAGTTCCGCGCTATCCCGCGTTTGCCGGCCGTCACGCGCGACCTCTCGCTGGTCGTGGGCGATGCGGTAGGTGCAGGCAAAGTCGGCGAAATTTTGGAACAGGCCGGAGGCACGCTGTGCGAATCGATCGAGCTTCTCGGGCTGTTCCGCGGCGGCTCGCTGCCCGAAGGCCAAAAGTCGCTCACGTTCCGCATGATTTGCCGGGACCCGAAGGCGCGGACCTTGGCCGAAGAGGCCCGCACGCTGACCGACAAAGAGGTCGATGAAGTGCAAGCGCGCATGTTGAAAGCAGCGGAAGCGGAGTTTGGGGCTACGCTTCGCGGCTGAAGGCTGAGCTGAAGATGTCCGCGCTGCGCAAGCTGGCTCGAGCCGCCATCGGCTTTACGCTCCTGTGCGTCACCGTGCTGGGTTGTCAGCGCAAGGCCCCCGGCCCGGAAGAGTGCGCGCGCTTCGCCGAAGCCGTCGTCGGCGGCGGCCGCTACGTTACGCCGCTGATCGATGCCCAGATCGAACGCCAAACCCAAGAGTGTTTGACGCGGCCGTATGATCGAGAGCTGCTCAGCTGCGTGCTCCTGACACGGCAGGCACGGCGTTGCTTGTCGAGCTTCTATGTGCGCCACGCCAGCGCCACCGGTAACGAAGGCGATGGCATCGGCAAGGACCTGCTGGAGTGAACCCGCCTCCGCCTCCGCCTGGGCCGAACCCGTTCGAACCGCCGCCTGTCGGCAGCTATGGCGTGCCTGTTCCCGCCTATCCGGCCGCGCCTCCCGCCTCGTCAGAAGCGATCGCCGCGATCGTCTGCGGAGTGATGGCTTGGACCTGTTTCCCGCTCGGGTTCGTCGCGATCTGGCTGGGCGCGCGGGCCCGGCGCGCCGCGCGTGAAAACCCACAGCGCTTCGGCGGCGAGCAGCTGGCCTTGGCGGGCATGATCATCGGCGGCGTATTCGGCTTTTTATGGCTCTTGTTCTGGTTGTTCTACGTGCTCATCATCGTCTTCGCGATCGGGGCGGGCAGCTCGGGGTGGCTCACGAAGTAGGCCATGGCAGCGCTCGAATCGCGCCGTGCTAGGACTTGCGGGATGGACTCGCTGGCGTCGTTGGCCTCACGCAACGTGAACGATACGCTCGCGCTCGCGCTCGAGCACACCGACGAGCACGCCGCGTTGCTCGTTGCCGACGAGCGTAGCGAGCTTTCGCGGTTGCTGCTCGGCGCCTACGCCGAGTGCCTGCCGAAGGCTCGTGTGTTGCTGTTCGATCAACTGTCGCCCGAGGCGGTGAAGGCCGCGTTCGCGGAGCTTTCGCCGAGCGCGCTGGTGGTCTTGATTCAGTCGGCCGTTTTCAAGATTTCCGACTTTCGCATCCGAGTCGAGCTCTTCAAACGTGACGTCAAAGTGATCGAGCACTCCAACTTGGATCGAATGGGGCCGAGCGAAGTCGAGCACTACCTGGCGGCCCTCGCTTACGATCCCACTTACTACCGAGGGATCGGCCATGCATTGAAGGCCAAGATGGACGCGGCAAGCTCCGTGCGCCTCGAGAGCGCTGGAGAAGCCTTGCATTTCGCGACTGCGCTGGAGAGCGCCAAGCTCAACATTGGGCACTTTGCCGGCCTCAAGAACGTCGGCAGTCTGTTCCCGATTGGTGAGGTATTCAGTGAAGCTCGCGATCTCGAAGCCGTGCACGGCCGGGTGAAGATCTACGGCTTCACCGATCTGTCTCGCCGCTTGAACGTTCCGGACGCGCCGATCACGTTGCGGGTCGAGCGCGGGCGAGTGGTCGACGCCGAAAGTTCGACGGAAGCCTTCGACCAAGTGCTGAGCGCGATCCGCAGCCACGAAGGCGGACAAGTTTGGGTTCGTGAGCTCGGCTTCGGCATGAATCGAGCCCTCTCGCGTGAGCGCCGGGTCAGTGACGTCGGCGCATTCGAGCGCGTGTGCGGCGTGCACCTCTCGCTCGGCGCCAGTCATGGCGTGTACAAGAAGCCACACCTGCACCCGCGTGAGGCGCGCTACCACGTGGACACCTTCGTCATCACCGACCGCGTCTTGCTCGACGACGAGGTCGTCTTCGCCGACGGCGCTTGGCAGGTAGTGGGCGCGGGCTCTCACTAGCGGAAGGACGACTCGAATCATGCGCGCCAAAGCACTTTTGTCGTGGAGTAGCGGGAAAGACAGCGCTTGGGCGCTCCACGCGCTCAGGCAGCAAGCCCGGGTGGAAGTCGTCGGGCTCTTGACCACGATCAACGAGACCCACGATCGGGTCGCCATGCATGCCGTGCGCTCGGAGCTCTTGCGCCTTCAGGCCGCTGCCGCCGGCCTACCCTTGCACACCGTGAACATTCCTTCTCCTTGTTCGAACGAGCAATACGAGGCGGCGATGAGCCTCGTGGTCCAGCGTGCGCAGGCCGATGGCATTACGGTGATGGCGTTCGGCGATCTATTCTTGGAAGACATTCGCCGCTATCGGGTCGAAAAGTTGGCGGGTACGGGCATCGAGCCACTTTTTCCGATTTGGGGCATACCGACTGATCGCCTGGCGCGTGACATGATTGCAGGTGGCCTCCGCGCGCGGCTCACCTGCGTCGACCCGAAGCAGCTCGCACCCGGGTTCGTCGCTCGCGAGTTCGACAGCGCGTTGCTCGCGGAGCTACCAGCGAGCGTCGACCCTTGTGGCGAACGAGGCGAATTTCATTCGTTCGCCTACGCAGGCCCGATGTTCGACGCGCCGATCGCGATCCAAAGCGGTGAAGTCGTGACCCGCGACGGCTTCGTATTCGCGGACCTATTGCCCGGCTGAATTCGGGCTGCGCTCCGTAGTTGCAGGCGTCGGTCGACGCGGGCGACGCCGGACGACCTAACGCAAATACCGTGCAAGCTCCGGCACCTGAGCCCTCACCGCGTCGCGCACGAACCCTGAAACGATGTCTGCGCCCCTAGGATTCGTATGCGTGCGATCGGTGCCGAGCGCAAAGTAGTCTTGCCACTTGATGGTCTGCAGCCAATTCCAAGTCGTCACCGTCAGATCAATCACCGGCACGTCCTCGCTCTTGCCGAGGTCGCGGATGATCTGCGGCAGGTTCGCGCCGGTAGAGTTGACGTGCTCTTCAGCCAGCGTGTAGCCGGCGCGCGCGATGGGTGTGACGAGGATCATGTGCGCGCCGGCCGCCTCTGCGTCATGGACCATGGTGGTCAGGTTGGCTTTGAAAGCGGCGGCGGTGCTGTCTTTGTCGTTGTGGCCCAGCTGGACCATGACCCAATCGCCGTTCTTCATGCCCTTTTTGATCGTGGGCCAAAGCTTGGCGCTGGCCAGCACGCTGGCTGAGCTTTCACCGGAGTCGGCGTAGTTGGCCACGGATATCGGGCTCGAAAAGTGCTGCGGCAGATGCTGGCCCCAGCCCGCATAGTCCGTGCTTTCTTGATCGGTCACGGTCGAGTCCCCTTCGATCCAGAGCATCGAGGGATTGCTCTTCAGCTGATAACAAATCGAGACCGGGCGCGGCGCGCTGCCGCGAAAGTACACGTCCAGCCCGGCGATACCCTTCGAGGTGGCGCTGTCTTGATCGGGGCGCAACGGCTCGCCCTCGTACACGCGGACGTTGGTCACGAACGAGAAGCGCTTGGTTTGCCCGGCCCTAGTCGACTGCGTGAGCATGCGCCGGAAGTACTCCGCCTCGACTTCGGTCTGACCTGCGTCTGCAGCGCCGAGCTCGACCGTGACTTCATAGTTACCCGGGTCTCCGCCAAAGTGACACGCGAGTGGCTCACCGCTGCACTTGGACAATTGATTGCTCGCGCATGCCGGGATTTCACTGAGCGGAGCACCGCCTGCACCCGCAGAGACCAAGGCGCCCCCTGCGCCGGCGGCAGACGGCGCGCCTCCCGCGCCACCGCCCGCCATGCCCCCCGCGCTGCCCCCAACTAGGCCGCCCCCGCCGCCATTCGCGGAACCAGACAATGAGGCCGCGCCTGCCGCAGCCGTCGCTCCGGCGGCAGCACCCAAGGCGCCGCCCGCGGGCGCACCTGCGCTCGGGGCTGCGCCTCCTAGAACCGACGCCGCGCCGGCCATTGACGGACCGCTCGTGCCGCCGTCCGTTGCCGAGCCACACGCAACCGCGCTCACGAGCAGCGCGTAAGTACCGATTGCGATTCGAGAACCGGCATTCGAATTTCGTTGCGTCATGGCTACCGTCTCTCGATTCAGGGGGCAGCACACGAAATCCGTGTCTTTTTTTGCTAAAGCTCGGTCCAGGTGCAGCCGAAGGTCGGCGTGCAGCTGGTGGGCGCGTGGACCAAGGAGCACGAGCCCGAGAAATTGAGTTGGAGCTGACAACGCGGGGGAGAGAAATTCAGGTTCCAGACCCCGCAGCTGAGGCCATCGTACTTGGCGGCGAAGCACGTGGTAGAGCTCGTGTTCTCCAGACAAGGGTCGTGCAACGTGCCTGAGCAAACGCCGCAAGCGCCCGCTCCTTGCCATTGCCCCGAGATGCACTTTTGCGCTTTCCAACCCGCGCCCGCATTGCATGACAGCGGCGTGCCGCTCGCGCCGTCGGTGCATACGTCGGGGTCGACGCAATTGTCCCAAGCGGGGCGCCATGCACCACCCAGGCAGGGCCGCGTCTGTTGGCCGCGATTGTTCAAACCGCAGGAGCGCGTTTGCAGCGTGCCCGTCGTGCACTCTTGAACCGAGCAAGCGTAATTTTCGTAGTTACCGCTCCAAGTGCTAAAAGTGCCGTTCGAGCACACCCGCGTCTGCATTTCACTCACGCAAATGCCACCAAAAGCTACAGAACCGTCTTTGTAGCGCAGGCGCGATTCGACGCCGCCGTGAGCTGTTCCGCCGCAATCAGCAGGTAGCGCTGCCTCGCACGTTTCATGAACGTACGCGCTCGTCGAGCCCGTCCAAGTCGTCCACACGCCGTCATTGCAGCTGCGCGTTTGCAGCTGTTTGGGGCAGGTTTCGCCGTAGGGTACGCTCGTCGCCGAATAGCGAGTGCGCTCTTGCACGGTGCCGTGCGGGGAGCCGTCGCAGCTTGCGGCAGGGCCGACGCTGCACGCAGCGAAGGTGAAGCTCCCCGACCACGTGCCAAAGCTGCCGTTGCTGCAGACGGCGGTCTGCGTCTCGAATGCGCAAGTGCTGCCGAAGGGTACGCTCGAAGTGGAGTAGCGCAGGCGCTGTTCGCTCGCTCCGTGGGCGGTGCTGCCGCAAGCCGCGGGCGCCTGTGCGGCGCACGTTTCGAACACATAGCCGCCGCTCCACATGCCCAAGGCACCATTGTCGCATAGGGCGTGTTGAGTCTCGGAGAGGCACGAAGTGCCGTAGGCAACGCTGGCGGCCGCGAATCGCGTGCGTGTGGCGGAAGCGGCGTGTGCCACTGCACCGCAATCAGCGGGCGGAAATGGCGAACAAGCTTCGAATACGTAGTTGCCCGTCCATGCGCCGAGCACGCCGCGTTCGCACGTCGCAGTCTGTTGTTCCGAAGCACAAGTGCTGCCATATGGCGCGTGCTCGCTCTGGTAGCGAATGCGCGTGGCGACCGCGCCCGACGCCAGATCGCCGCAGGCCGCAGGCTCGACGCTCGCGCTGCCCGCATCGGTCATCCCCGCCGCCGCGGCGAATCCTTCGTCGAGCCCGCCCGCGCCGCCGATGGTGCTCGATGAGCCCGCAAGCGCTCCGCCCGAGCCGGCCATGCTCGCGCTCGCTCCGGCGCGTTCGCCTCCGCTCGCTGCGGTCATGCCCGCGTGCGCGCCCCCCGAAGCGGGCGCGGAACCGCTACCTGCCGCGCCGCTGCCTGCCGCGCCGCCACCCGTGCTGCTCGACCCGCATGCCCAGACCAACACCCCCACGACTGCGATCGCACCGGCTCGTCCCGACATCACTCTCCTCCACAAGCCTTCAGCGTAGCGGGAGTGACACTTCGATCGCAAGCTCGCGCAACTTGCGAGATGACCGAGAGGGGCGAACGTGAGCCAGCCACGCACCTCGTAGCCAGCAGTGTTGGCGGCGCATGCAGGCCGGCAAGCGCGGTCAGCTCTCGAAGCTCAGCTCTTCACCCGAGACGCGCACGCGAATCGTCGCGCCGTCCGCGAATTTTCCGGACAAGAGCGCGTGCGCCAACGGATCTTGGAGGTTACGCAAGATGCTGCGTTTGACGGGCCGAGCGCCGAGCGCGGGCTCGTAGCCACGGTCGACCAGGTAGTCTTTTGCGGCGTCGTCGAGCTCGAGCTTCAGCCGGCGCTCGACGAGGAGGCGCTCCAGGTGGCCGAGTTGAATGTCGACCACTTGGCGCAAGTGCGGTTTGGTCAGCGGACGGAAGATCAAGGTCTCGTCGACGCGATTGAGGAACTCGGGGCGGAAAAATTCCTTGAGGCGCTCGAGCAAAACGTCGCGCAAGGCGTCGCGGCCGGCTTCACTTTCGAACAGCTTGGGATCGCTCTCCAGAATGCGATCGGAGCCGATATTGCTGGTCATGATCACGACCGTGTTCGAAAAATCCGCGAGCCGGCCGCGGCCGTCGGTGAGTCGGCCGTCATCCAGCACCTGTAAGAGTAGGTTGAACACGTCTTGGTGCGCCTTCTCGACTTCGTCGAAGAGCAGCACCGAGTACGGGCGGCGGCGCACGGCTTCCGTCAAGAAACCACCTTGTTCACTATCGGCGTAGCCGGGGGGCGCGCCGATCAAGCGCTGCGCCATGTGCCGCTCCATGAATTCGCTCATGTCCAGCCGTGTCAGCGCTTGATCGTCGTCGAACAAAAAGCGCGCCAATGCCTTGGCCAGTTCGGTTTTGCCGACCCCGCTCGGGCCCAAAAATAAGAACGACCCAATCGGCTTGCCTGGATCGCGTAGGCCGACCCGACCGCGGCGCACCGCGCGCGCGACCGCTGCCACTGCGTCATCTTGACCGACCACGCGTTGGGCGAGCCGCGCTTCCATCTTGAGCAGTTTGTCGGCTTCACCTTCCAGCATCTTGGCCACCGGAATGCCCGTCCAGACGGCGAGCGTGGTCGCGACTTCACGCTCGCCGAGCACGCGCGGCGGCGGCTCGGTGCTGCTCTTGGCTGCCTCCTCGGCTTTGGTCAAGCGCGATTGCAGCTCGGGCAGCAGCGCGTGCTCGATCTCACCCACGCGCGCAAAGTTCTTTCCCGACAGCGCGCGCTGATGTTCTGCGCGCGCGGCCTCGACCTCCGCGCGCAACGTTCGCACCGCGCCCACCACCCCTCGGCGTGATTCCATCTCGGCACGGATGCGCGTGGTCTGCTCCTCGAGCGTGGGTAGCTCCTCGAGCAATTTCTGGCGCCTGCTGCGGCTCTCGGCGTCGTCGCTATGCTCCAGAGTTTTCAGTTGAGCTTGCACCAACTCCAAACGACGAAGCAGGCCGTCTGACTCAGCGGATATGCCATCGACCTCGACGCGTTTGGCGGCGGCCGCTTCGTCCAGCAAATCGAGCGCGCTATCTGGCAGGCAGCGCTCGGGCACGTATCGTTTGGCCAGCTGCACCGCGAGCCGGATCGCCCCTTCGCTGATCTCGACGCCGTGGTGCCGCTCATAGCGTGCGGCGGCGCCGCGCACGATTTCGGTCGCCTCGTCCAGCGTGGGCTCGGCGATCGGCAGTTGAGTGAACAATCTGAGCACCTGCGGATCGCGCTCTTCGAGCCGCTTCAAACCCTCCGGGGTGGTGGTGGCCAGCACACGTAACTCGGAACGAATCAGCGCGGGCTTGAGCACCTCCCCGATGGCACTGCCGCTCGGCCCTTGGCCAAACAGCTGCTCGATGTTGCGCAGTACCAGGATTACCGGCGATTGAGCGACGTCCGTGAGCAGCTTCTTCACGCGGTCTTCGATCTCGCCGCGCACGCGCGCGCCGCTGACCAGCGCGCCGCTGTCGATCTCCTGCAACTTGGTCGAAACCAAGCTGGTCGGCACATCGCCGGCCGCGATGCGTTGCGACAGCGCGCGCACGACGGCACCTTTGCCCACGCCCGCTTCACCGACCAAGAGCGGATGGTTCTTTTGGCTGCGCTCCAGGATCGTGAGCAAGCGCCGCACCTCCGCCACGCGCAGCAGCACGGGTTCGCTCGGATCGGCAGAAAAAGGGCGGGTGAACGAGCCGGGCAGCGAATTGACCGAGCGCGCGGCCTGCGGCAGTGAGCGCAAGGCGGCCATGTGTTGTCGCAGCGAACCGGGTAGCACACCGAAAGCGCTCAAGATTTCGCCGGCGGCGCCGCGGATCTCTTGCGATAGCGCATTGACGACTTGCTCGACCAGCACCTTGTCGGATTTTTCGCGATCGGCTTCGCGTTGCGCGCGCTCCAGCAAATCCAACATCGACGCAGAGAGGTACGCTGGCTCTGCGGAGCGCGGCAGGTTGCCGAGCGCACGCTCGAGCGCGGCCTCGAACTCCAGCAAATTGCTGACGCCGCGTTCGAACACGGCGCGCACTCCGAGATCACGCCCGAGAGCGCGTACGAGCAGGTGCAGTGGCTGCACCTCGGCATGTTTCCGTTCGTCGGCGAGGGATTGCGCAGCGGCGACCAACGCCTTCGCATCCGGGGCATAGCGTTCGAGCGAGAGCGTGGTCGCCTCGGAAGCGGAAGACGCAGGAAGCGCAGGGGCGGGCATGAAGAGCGATTGTACACGGGCTGCGCATGGCGCGCTCGCTCGCGTTTTCGGGCGCTGCACGCTATAAGGCCCTTAGGGACCATGAAAGGCTTATTCGGGTGGATGGCCGAGTGACAGACGAAGCGCCCGTCTCGCTCGACAGCGCGCGGTTACGAATCGCGCGGCTGGTGCTGGATGACTTCGCGGATCTCAAGCGGGCTTTGCTCACCGCTGCGCGGGTGAGTGCGACCACGCTCGGGGTCGCGCGCGTCGGCATTTGGTCGCTGTCCGAGGACCGAGCCACGCTGCGTCGCGTCGCGCTTTACGATCTTCGGCGACCGGATCAGCCCGCCGTCGAAGATCTCGAGTTGCCGCTGACCGAATGGCCCGAATACTTGGCCGCGGTGTCGTCTCGGCGCGTCGTCGCCACCGCGGATGCGCTGGCTGACCCACGCACCGCTCAGCTCGCGGACAGCTACCTCATCCCTCACGGCGTGGCCTCGATGATGGACGCGCCCTTGTTCTTGCGCGGCGATGTCTGGGGCGTCGTGTGTCACGAGCACACGGGTAGCCCCAGAATTTGGACCGAGCGCGAGATCGACTTTGCGGTCTCGGTGGCGGACATGCTGAGCACGATGCTCGAGCAGGCAATGCGCCTGGCGACCGAAGCGCGCCTGCGGCAAGCCGAAGCCGAGCTCGCGCAGCTTCGTCACGCGGAAGCCGTCGTGCGCACGGGAGCGGCGATTGGTCACGACATCAACACCTTGCTCCAAGCCATTTCCGGCCGCGCGGAGCTAGCCGCACACTACGACCCCAGCGGGCAAGCGCAAGCGCTGCTCGACATCGTCGGTGATTGCCAGCGCGCCGCGCGAATCGTCGGCCAACTGCGTGAGCTGGATGCACCCTCGCAGGCCTTGGGGTTCGGTTCGGACCTTTCGTTCGTGATCGAAGACACGCGCGCCACGCTGGCTTCTCTACTCATGCCGAGCCACACCCTCGCCCTCGATCTGACGCCCGAAGCCAGCGTGCCCGCGAGCCGTGCAGACGTCGAACGCATCGTGTTGAATCTAGTCGTCAACGCCAAGGAAGCGATGCCCCTCGGCGGCGTCGTGTCCGTCATCACCCGGCGAACCTCAGCCGGCATCTCTCTCGAAGTACGAGACCAAGGCGGCGGCATTACTCCCGAACAAGCCGCGCACATCTTCGAGCCTTATTTCACGACCAAGAACGGCCGTAATACCGGTCTCGGCCTGTTCGCGGTAGCGACCATCGCGCGTCGCACGAGCGGCGTCGTGGCCATCGACAGCACCCCGGGCGCAGGGACGACCGTGAGCATCGCCTGGCCCGGCCAATCAGACGTGAACGCTGCCGCCCGAAGCCAATAGCAGCTTCCACTCAATCGAGCTGAACGCGCAGAGAGCCAAAGGTGCGCGCCGCCGCGCCGCCGCCGTCGGCGGAGTGCGTCATGGGCGCATCGGCAAAGCCGTAGCCGACGACGCTGCCGCGCTGCACCAACACATCGTGCAAGTTCCAGTGCCGGTTGCCATCGCCGAGCGGGAGGGGGCGCAGCGAGGCAACCCGGCCATCTTGGGAAAACCAAGCGAAAAACGGGTCCGAGCCGCGTGAAATACTCATGCCGCCCTGCCAGCGATCCCAACCCGCGGCGCCTACGGCCACGATGCCGCTGTCCAGCCAGCGCATGCCCGCGAGCACGTCTCCATGACCGAGGTCATAGTCGTGGTGCCTGAGCTGGTTGCCTTCGGCGTCGTACACCGAGACATAGCCGTCGTAGTCGACGTAGCCACTCGGGTCGGGGTACGTCTTCTTGCTGCCATCGGGCAGCTCACGCACGATCGCGCCGACCACGGCGAGCTCGCCTCCGCGCGCGGCGAGCGCGAACGCTACTTGCTCAGCCGCGTCCGCGTCGGGGCGCAAGATACGAGTGCCACGGCGTATCCCCGTGCTGCTGAAGCGGGTTACAGCGAGCGGCAAGAGCTCGTTCTCTTGCGCACCGGGGGCTCGTTGCATGCATTCTTCTTTGGTGAACTCCGCGAAGGTAGCGAGGTTTGCCTGACAGCGCGTTTGATTCCAGGCGCGTCCCACCAGCAGATCTCCCGATGACTCGTCGCGAGCCAAAAATGGCCGGATTGCTTGCTCGGTCCAGCGGAATTCGTCGTACGCCCAGGCGGTGGGCTGGGCAAAGTGCTGGCCCTCGACCACGCGCGCCCAACGCTCGACGTAGGCCTTGGATTGCCAATCGAGGATGGTAAGCCCGAGCGCCATGCGGTTCGAGAGCGGGCCGGTGTTGCCGGGCGGCGCGGCAAACGAGAGGAACGCCACCACCACGCTCTCGCCCTCGGGCAAGAGCCGGATCCAGCCCGCGCTGGTCGCATCCGCCATCGCGGACTTCATCGCGAACAGCGGTTGCGGATCATTGGGGCCATAGTCCGTTGTGGGCGCGGTCAGCGGAGACACGAGCGGAGTGGTGCTGATCAGTTGGCCGTCGCGGGTGAGACGGACGAGATCGTCTGCCCCCGTCGCCGCGGCTCGTCGCTCGAGCGAAAGTGTCACTTCGCCCGATGGATGAACGACCACGTCTCCAATCAGATCGTCCGGCTGTGCGGCGAAGGCCCACGCCTCCACGCCACTATCGTAAGCGGCCAGCCGAAAACGGCTGCGCCAGGGCAAGCCAAAGGGGCCCGGTTCGGCGTCGCGTCGCGACTCGACCACGTAGGTTCGGTTGCCATCGCTGGTGACCAGGAGTGCGCCGAACGTGGGGCGCGCGGTTTGCGTCACGGTCGCCGCGCCATGCTCGATGTCGATTGGCGGTTCGCCCTCATCCGCACCGCCGGTGCCGGCTGCGCTCGGCTCACCGCCAGCGCCGCCAAACTCACCGCCAGCGCCGCCCAATTCGTCGCCAGCGCCGCCGACCGCGACACTGCCGCCAGCGCCTGCCGCGCTGTCCGCTTCTCCGCCCATTCCGGCTGCGTTGCTCGCACCTGCGCCATGGCCCGCGCCCGCGGATGCATTGGGCGTTCCTCGCCCTTCATCCGAGCAAGCTTGCGCTAGCGGCAGCAACAGGACCGCGCAGGTACCCCAGCTCAGCCAACCACCACTCACCCGAATCCTCACAATGACCGATTCTGAATCGACGAACGGCGCGCTGCAAGAAAACCAAGGAAACGCCCGGGCTCGCTCTTGGCGGCTCGTCCCGCTGACGCGCACTGAGTGGGGTTGGGAGAAAAGCCCAGCGCAGGCGCGGGGCTTTTCTCCGAGTAGCAGCTATTGGTCAGAGACCGGAGATGGTCCCGACGATGGCCTCCGCAAAGCTCTGCGCGGAGGTATAGCTGCCCTGCATCCAGAGCAGCGCGGTATGGCTGGCGTCCCACTTGGGCACGATGGGGCGGATATTGTCCTTGGTCGAGTTCGCCGTCACCGGCGTCCACTTGAAGCTGGCGCCATTGTCGCAAGTGGTGCCGCGCCAGATTTCGCGCTTGCCACTCGAGCCCATCATGTCGGTCGAGGGATTGTAGGGCGTCGAGATGTAGATGGTGGTCGGATCGTCCGGAACCAGCGCGCCGAGGCCAGTGTAGTCTTGCTCGTCCGCGTAGAGCTTCGTACCCGCCTTGGCGAGGTAGGTCCCTTTCCACGATGTTCCGTCGAAACGGAAGTAAAGCATGCGCTTGTCCGGATCGGTGGTTCCCGAGCCGGTGACGCGCGCCTGACCGAGGACCGCCAGCGTGCCGTCGGCGTAGCGAACGACATCGTGATTCCAGGCGTGCTCCAGCTTGACTCCGCCGATCGTCGAACCGGTCTTGAACACTTGCGTGTACTTGTCGACGTTGAGGGCGGACGACGTGGCGGACGTGCCGGCGACCGCGTCATCTACGACCGTGCCGCCAGAGTTGTAGATCTTGCCGTCTTTGATGTACCCGTGCCAGAGGCTGGTGTCTGCGTCGCGCGGATGGGCCTCGGTACCGATCCAATCGATGCGATCCGTGTTGTTGCCCCAGTACTTGTAGTAGCCCGCGACATAGCCGGTGAGCGGCGTGTACGTCATGCGTCCGAAGTACTTCCACGTATCGCCGTTGTCCGTCGAGGCGAGCAGGTTCGGGCTGGTGCCGACCGAGCGCGAGACGTCGTACAACGTGTCCCCCATGTACCAGAGGTTGTTGTAGGTGATCATGTGGGTGTTATCGCCGTCCCACGGGCAGCCTTGGGTCTTCCAATCGAAGATCTTTTGCGCCGCCCACGCGCTGCCGTCGAACGTGCTGTAGTAGGTGTTGCAGTCCGTGCGGTGAGTGGCCCAAGTCGCGATGTACTTGCCGTCGGGTCGAATGTTGATCGCGGGTGCGTCGTGATCGTCCACGCTCAGATTGCCCAGCTTGGTCGGGCCGATCTTCGTCCCCGCTGCCAGATCGTAGACCACGGCTTCGATATTGCCGTTTCGTGTCCCACCGCTGGCGATCGAGCCGATGACCAACTTCTTGGCCTTGGTATCGACGACCGCGCGCTCGTCCTGGTACCAACACCAGCCGCCGTTGTCGTTGAACGTGATCAGCTTGCCGCCGACGACCGCGTTGGCGCCGGTCAAAGTCACGCTCGGTGGCGCGCAGACCCCGCTGCCGGCCGCGCCTGCCGCACTCGCGCCCGCGCTACTCGAGCCGCCACTGCTCGCGCCCGCGCTGCTCGTCCCGCCGCTGGTGGGGGGTGAACCGGCACTGCCGGTCGTGCCACCGCCGCTCGTCCCGGCCGTGGTTCCGGGCGCTCCACTCATGCTGCTCGTGCCGCCCACGCTCTGCGCGCCGCCCGCGCCTGAAGTGTTGCTGGTCGTGCCGGCGGCAGCTGCGGGAGCGCCGCTCGCACCGGGTGCACCCGCCGATGGGGTCGAAGGACTTGGCGAAGAAGATGAACACGCAAGCGTTGGCAACAAGCAAAGCAGACCCGGCATCATCCCGGGAACGGACCAAAAGGCTTTGCTGGATCTCATTGAATTTCTCCGTGACATGGCTGTCCAAGCTGCCTCAGCATCGACGAGCGGGCGACGCTGCAAGCTGATCGATAGTGTTCCCTCCTTAGTGCCGAGCGGCACTCGATCTCGTCAAAGATGCGCCAGCCCGGCGCTCGTTTTGTGCGCGTGCTTCAGCTACGGCGGCATTTTCGCGGAACAGCGCTCGAGACCGGCTAAGTTGTGGCCAGGGTGCCGAACCGAGGTCCGGCCCCCGATAGCGCCAAGCCTGAATGATTCCCGATTCATAGCGACGTCCAAAAAATGCGTTCGGGCATGTCGAGAACAGGTCGTCGGCTCCGACCTCTGGCTGACCCCGGGACACACCCGGCCCAGACAACGGAGACCGATGATGACCACTTCGATCACGACCTTCCTCACGTTCGACAACCAGGCTGAAGAAGCGGCCAAGCTGTACACCTCGCTCTTCGACGGCAAGATCAAGGACACGGTTCGCTATCCGGCTGGAGGACCCAAGCCGGAGGGCGCTGTCTTGACCGTGACCTTCGAGCTGTTCGGGCAGACTTATATCGCTTTGAACGGCGGCCCGACGTTCACCTTCTCTCAAGGTTTCTCGCTCATGGTGCAGGTAGAAACTCAGACCGAGATCGATCGTCTCTGGCAGAAGCTGACCGAGAACGGCGGCAAGGAAGTCCAGTGCGGTTGGCTGGTCGACAAGTTTGGCTTGTCTTGGCAGATCGTGCCGAAGCAGTTGGGCGCGATGCTCTCCCACAAGGACAAGGCGAAATCGGGCCGCGCGATGCAGGCGATGATGGGCATGCAAAAGTTAGATCTGGCGAAGTTGCAAGCTGCCTTTGACGGCGTGTGAGATCGAGGAAAGAGAACAGACCATGAAATTCATGCTCATGATGCACACGCCGGCCGGAACCGGCGAGTACCAGGTCAACCAGTGGAAGCCGGAAGAGCTCCGGGCTCACATCCAATTCATGAAGGACCTCAACAAGGATCTGCGTGAAGCCGGCGAGCTCGTCGGAGGCGAAGGCTTGGCGCCGCCTGGGCAGGCGCGCATCGTCCGTACCCAGGACGGCGTACCCGAGGTCACGGACGGTCCGTTCGCCGAATCGAAGGAGTTCCTCGCGGGCTACTGGATCGTCGACGTCGAGACTGCGGAGCGCGCATATGCCATCGCCGGCAGAGCGTCGACCGCGCCCGGCCCCGGTGGCAAGCCAATGGGCATCAAGATCGAAGTGCGCCAAGTGATGAGCGCGCCCCCCGACATCGGCTAAGGCGGCCCGATCGCGATGACGAGGATCGACGAGCGCCTGCTCCGTGAGCTTGCCCCGCAGGTGCTCGGCGCCGTCGTCCGCCGCTACGGTGACTTCGGCGCCGCGGAGGATGCCGTACAAGAAGCGCTCACCGCGGCTGCCTTTCAGTGGCCGCGCGGCGGTGTGCCAGAAAATCCTCGCGCTTGGCTGATTCAAGTCGCGGCGCGCAAGCTCACCGATCAGATCCGATCCGAGTCTGCGCGCCGTCGGCGCGAAACCAAGCTCGCGCTCGAAATACCCCCCGAAGAAAACGTGGCCCCACCCCCCGACGAAGCACCCGTACAACAGGACGACGCGCTGGTTCTGCTCTTCATGTGCTGCCATCCGGCGCTCACGCGCCCATCGGCCATCGCGCTGACGTTGCGCGCGGTGGGTGGGCTCACGACCACCGAAATCGCGAGCGCCTTCCTCGTGCCCGAGGCGACGATGGCGCAGCGCATCAGCCGCGCGAAGCAGAGCATCAAGAGCTCCGCGATCGGCTTCGTGTTGCCGCCGCCGGGCGAGCGCAGCCAGAGCATCGGCGCCGTTTTGCACGTGCTCTACCTGATCTTCAACGAGGGCTACGCCACGAGCTCCGGCAAAGCCCTGCAACGCGTCGACCTCTCGAACGAAGCGATCCGCCTGGCGCGCGCGGCACATCAACTGATGCCCGAGAACGGTGAGGTGAGTGGCCTGTTGGCGTTGATGATCCTCACGGACGCGCGGCGCCCTGCGCGCTCTGGCCCGAACGGCGAGATCGTGCCGCTCGACGAGCAGGACCGCTCGCTTTGGGATCAGCAAGCGATCGCCGAGGGCGTGCAGCTGGTGAGCGAAGCACTCTCCGGCGGCGCGGTCGGCTCGTACCTGTTGCAGGCCGCCATTGCCGCCGTGCACGACGAAGCAGCGCGCGCAGAAGACACGGACTGGCCGCAAATCGTCGCTCTGTACAGGGTATTGATGGGCTTGGCCGACAATCCAATGGTCGCGTTGAACCACGCCGTCGCGGTGGCGATGGCAGAGGGCATCGCCAAGGGCCTCGCGCTGCTGGAACCGCTCGATCGCGATCCTCGCATCAAAGATCACTACCGTCTCGCCGCGGTGCGCGCGCACTTGCTCGAGCGCTCGGGTAAAATCAGCGCCGCTCTCGGCTATTTCGAGCAGGCCGCCGAGAAGACCACGAGCACCCCCGAGCGCAACTACTTACTCTTGAAGATCGCTCGCCTGCGCGACAACTAGCGCGTTAGGGCTCGACAGCCACGTTCACGCGCCCGGTGTACGCCGTGCCGTCTTTGCCGGTCACCACGTAGTCGAACGATGTGAGCCCACTGAAGCCAGCCGATGGCGTGAAGCGCGCGCTGTGTCCGTCACTCGACAATTGCGCTGAGCCGCAACCAGACTGTTTGATCGCGAAGGTCGGAGTGGAGTCGCTGAAGCCGAGCGCAAAGCTCGCCAAATCCAGATCCACACTCGTACCGGTCTTGGTTTGCGCGCGGGGCTCGGCGAGCCAGTTGAGGTAGCGCTCGATCAGCGCGTAGCCACCTGCGCCTTTGTGCATGGCGTCGTCCGTCATCGGGTTCGAGCCGCTGAGTTTTTCCCAGAAATCCGGCATGCCGTCGTTGTCGCTATCGGGGGCCTTGCTGCCGCTTGCGATCGTGCCGTAGCCGTCGTTGTTCAAACCGGTCTGCGTCTGGCTCGTGTACAGGGAGCCATCGGGGCCAACGGTATTTGCTCCCGTGCCCGTCGTGCCTTTGCCCAAGGTTCGGACCTGGCTGACAATCAGCGCGTCCATCGGATCGCGCGGCAGCGCGCCTGCCAGCGACACCGCGACGCGATAGGCGGACGGCGCGCTGAGCGTCGTAGCCGCGAGCGTCGAGGACCAAGCCGCGGTCAAGATCGTGCCAGTTCCTTGATACCAGTAGGGCGTGGTGGGGGCGCCGTCGAGCGCGCCGTTCAGGTTGGTGTCCTTCGAGTTGCCCGCCGCATAAATGCTTTGGTTTTTGTCGACCTGAAACCAGGTGTTGTCCGTGCCGGTCGAGGCAGGCCCGAAGATGAAGTAGTTGTTGACGATGTCGTGCTTGAATTCCGTGCTGGTGTGCGTGGTGTAGCCCGCGGAACAATTGTAAAGCACGTTGTTCACGAACACGTTGTTCACTTTCGCGAGCGGGTTCCGGTTGTGAGAATTCGCGAATATGTTCCGGTACCAGGACCACTGGCTCGACACCGACTCGGTGTGCGCGCCGAATTGCTGCCCGGTGGGGTCGGCAATCAAGCTGTCTTGAAATGTGATGTCGGTAACCGGGTGAGCCTGCCAATCATCACTCACGCCATCGATATTGTTCCAGGGCGCGAATTCCAACGACGAATGGTCGATGATTACGTTCTTCGCGCGATACAAGCTGAGCGCGTCGTCTTCGTCGCTGGCCGTGTCCGCGCCCGGACGAATGCGCACGTGGCGCATGATGATATTCGAAGAATTGGCGAACGAGATTTCGCCGCCCTGAAAGCCGATCCCTCCGCCCGGCGCCGTTTGCCCGGCAATGGTCAGGTTGCTCTTGGCCGACACTGCGGTCTTCAGCACGATGTAGCCGCCCACGTCGAAAACGACGATGCGATCCGACTGGCTCACCGCGTCACGGAACGAGCCCGTCCCTGAGTCGTTCAGGTTCGTCACGTGATAGACCTTTCCCGCGCGTCCGCCCGTGGCATGGCGACCGAAACCCTCGGCTTCGGGAAAGGCGAGATCGGTCGCGCTCACTGGGCCGGCATTTCCGGAACAGGCCGCTCCGCCGCCCACGCCCGTAGTATTGCCGCTCCCGGCATCTCCTGACGCCGTTCCGCCCGCCGCGCCCCCTCCGTCGCCGCCCGATGCGCCCGACGCCCCGGCGCTGCCTGGTGCAGCACCCGCGCTGCCCGGTGCAGCACCCGCACTGCCGCCACCCACGGTGCTACCCATCGCCCCCGCAGTTCCTGCGGTCGAGGAGCTAGCCCCCGCCGCGCTCGAACCGCCCGCCGCGACCGGCGGGTCGCTTGCGCTCCCCGAGGAGCCACAGGCCTGCAGCGCGACCGTCAGGGCCGCTAGGCGTCCGAGATTCGTGCGAATCATGGCTGAGTGGTTGCGCGAAGCCGTCGGGAGCTGCCAAAAATCGTGCTTTCTCGGCATCTAGTCTCACCGAACACGGTCGTTCGAAACGCCGGATGCGCGACACAGCGTTGTAAAGCGGGTTACCCGGGACATCGCTGGCACCAATACTGGCCGTGTATGCGAACTCAGCCGAGCAGGGGCCATCACCGTATTCAAGGGTGGGGCGGCTTCGAACCTTGCCGAAGCTCAGCGCGTCCGGGTGCGTCAAACGAGCACCGCTGACGTGAAATGAGCTGCGCGTTGCGTCCAGCGATCGCCCACTCTCGAGCCTCTGCAGGTCTTCTTGGGTTGATGGTCGCGCATCGCGCCGAAGTTTGGCCCAGCCTTCGGCGTCCCATTCCGCTTCAGCACTCGAGCACTCGAGCACTCGAGCACTCGAGCGAGTGTGCCGCCCTATTTGCTGCAACAACGGAAGCCGAACACGTTCGCCCCGTCGCCGCGCGGGTTGTCGTAGTAGCTCTGGCAGGTGTACTTGTCGTTGATGTACGAGCCCCCGCCCAGCTGACAGTTGTCGAGCGAGTGATCCGTGCCGCCGGAAGCATCACAGGAATCGAGCCACTCTGCCGCGTTGCCGACCAAGTCGAAAACCCCGGCGTAGTGGCCCTCGCAAAGGGTGAACTTGCCGACGTCTGCCATGAACGCGCTCGCGGACTCGTTGCAGTAGTCGGGCTTGAGCGTGGCCCCGCCGTAGGGATAGCGCTCGCCGTCCGCACCCGCGCAAGCCAAGTACATTTGGGACTTCGTCGCGTTTTGCAGGTCGGCCTCCGCCAGGGGCCCTCCGCCGATCGCGCCGCACAGGCGCTTGTCCGCCCAACTACAAAACGCGGCTGCATCGCACCAATCGACATTGACGATCGGGCGGGGATCGTCGACCGGATCGCCAGCGGGCGCGTAGCTGTCGTTCCATGAGCACTCGGCGATCTGCCCGGAGGTGTCGCTGGCCTTGGCCGCGAGAAATAAGCTGTATTGCGCTTTCGAGACCTCGGTGCTGTCGATGTAGTAGCTCGTTACTTTGGCCATGGTTGGCCCGCGCACCACGCATTTACCGTTTTCGCAGGTTGGCTTCGGTGCGCTACACGGGCATTCGCTAGCGCCCGCGCTGCCACTGCTGCCGCCGCTGCCGGCGCTGTTCACGATTCCGCCGCCGCCAGCCGTTCCGCCGCTTGCGGCGCCCGCGTTCCCCGCCGTGCCAGCCGTCGAGCTGCCGCCGTTGCCGTGACCTGCGCTCGATGTCCCGGCTTGCGCGCTGCCCGCGCTGCCGGCACTGCTCGAGATTGGAGCGCCGCCCGTGCCGTCCGCGCGCGTGACGGTCGTATCTTCGATGCCTACAATCTTCGTGCACGCGCAGACGGCGCCGAGCGCGACCGTCAGTTGGACGACTGCCAGCGGCCAGCGTCGAACGCGCAAGGTTCGCGGACCGAGAGTCATCAATAGCTTCCCTGGAGCAGTAGACCGCCGCCTGTGGGACTGGCAGTTGGCAAGACTTGGAGCGTGCGCGCCTGGCGTACCCCGCGGTGCGCGGCAGCGCTCGGCTCACTCGAAGACTTCGAACTCAAGACCAAGTAGGTGCCGATACCGATCGCGACGACACCGACACCGATGCCGATATTGGCAACGGTGGCTGCGCTTTTGGCGTCATCGCCCGCGCTCTTGGCGGCGCTATTGCAGCCGCCGACGCAGTTGTCCTGGCGATCGCTCCACTTGGAGAATGCGCGCAAACCGAAGTAGCCGCCCACGCCTAGCGCAACGATGCCCACGCCGCCGAGCACGAAGCCGGCAGTGCGCCGTCCGTTGCCCGCCGTTGGCTCGTCCGTGACCGGTTTCTTTTCTGTGTCGGTGTCCACCGCGCGTGGCCCTGCAACGGCACCAGTCGCGTCGGCGAGCTTCGGGATTTTGAGGGTGGTCGAACCGCTGCTGATCTCGACGCTCTGTTCGTACGAAGTCTTGTTCGGAGCGCTGGCCGCCACGTGATGGGTGCCCGGATCAACCGGCATGCCCACTCCCCAAGCCGCCGCTCCCAGCGGAGTACCATCGAGCGTGACCGTCAGTCCGGGTTCGTTCGCTTCACTCGCGACTTCGATCGTGATCTTCGATAGCTGGGGTTCGACGACCGCCAGGTGTTTCTTGGCATAGTCGACGCGCTCGCTGCGCCCATCGCGTTGAGCGATCACCAGCGCTTCTTTGAACGTCGACCAGGCAGACGCGAATTTGCCCTGCTTTTCGTAGCACTCGGCGAGGTTGAGCAGGGTGCCGCCGCCCGGATCGAGCTCGTAGCTTTGCTTGAACTTCGGACAGGCGCGCTCGAAGTCTCCCTGCTTCATCAGGCCACGCGCCTGCTCGTACAAGGTTTCCGCGCCGGCGGCCTTCGTGGAGCTTTGAGCGCTCGCGACACCGACGCTGAAGGTCAGTAGCAACGACCAGCACAGCGAATGTCTTAGCGTTCGATATTTCACCCGCGCCGTTCCTCTCGCCCAGAGCCGCTCGCGACTTTACACGAGGGGGGCTGAGCCAAGAAACGGCGCTGGTACGCTGTTGCAGTCGGAGTCGCGCTTACGGGTGACCCGGCGGCATTCCACCGGGCATTCCCGGCGGCATGCCGCCGCCGAAAGGCGGAGCGTTCCCGTCCGAACCCGGCTTCTTGTCCTCGGATTTTTGGAACTTCTTCTCGTCAGCCGTAGCCCATTCGACGGCCCAAGAGCTCACGCTCCAGATCTCTTCGCTGCCGGTGACTTTGACCCAGTGGCTCGAGCCTTCCGAGGTTGCGCCGACGCGCACTTGGCGCTTCGCGCCATCCTTCAACGTGAACTGGATCGTCGCGAGCGGCTTGTCGAGACCGACGTCGGCTTCGGTCTTGCCCTTGTCCGCGAAGTTGTCGGCGTTGAGCGCCTTGTACGCGCGCAGCAGGTCGACCAGCTTCGACTCGTCGTAGTTCTTGATCGGCGCGGCGGCTCCGTCTTTGCCTTTCTTGAACTCGTTTTTGGTCGTCTTACCCTTGTCGTAGACGAACGCGAACGAGCCGTTCGCATTGTCGATGCTGACGTTGGTGACGTCCGGATCTTCGAACTTCAAGATCGCCATGTCACGCCAGCCTTTGACGTCCCGCGAGTACAAGAAGCTCGAGTAGCCCTTGGTCGCGTAGACGCCATCTTTGCCGGCGACGCGCGTCATCTGCCCACGACCGCCGCTGTCACCGAAGTACAGATCGAGCGCCACGCCGTTACCCTTGGAGAACACGGCGTGCAGCGCCTTGTCGTCCGAGACCCCGAACTTGGCGTAGCTGTTCTTCGTCCCGTCGATCAGCTCCGTCGTCTTCAGGGTCTTCAGGTTGTCGAGCAGTGACTTGACGTTGGCCTGATTGGCAGAGGCCTCGATTGGCTTGGTGATCTTCCAATCTTCGCCCGTCTTGGTCAGCTCGACATCTACCGCGGCGCCCGCATCCCCGGTGGCGGGTTTGCTGAGCGTGATCTTGTCGATCTTCTTGATGTCATCGTCCGAGAGCTCGAGCTTCGGAAGAGCCGCGGCTTGCCCACTCAGGGTGTACGACGCGGCTTCCTCTTTCTCTTTCTTGCTCTGCAAGACGAACGCGCCGCCGAGGACGGCGAGCACAGCGAGCGAGATGTACAGTTTGTTTTCCGTGCTGAGTGCCATGGTGCTTCTCGTTTCGCTTCAGATCTTCAGCTGATCGCGCTGTGATTTGCGTTGCTGCCAACGGAGCAGCCCGAAGGCCGCGAACAGCACGGGCACACCGAAGGTGAGGGTCCACTGCACGTTGGTCTGCACCGATTTACGCGCGCTGCGGTACTCCTCGTCCTTCTTCTTGGCCTCGGCCGGGTCGTCGCCCGCTTTGAACTTGGGCTTCGACACGTTCGAGTAAGTCAGCGCGGGGTCGCCGATCAGCTTGGCGCTCGCGGCCACCAGATCCGAATCACCCGCCATCCAGTCGAGGGTGTTCTTGAACGAGAGGATCGTGCTGGTCAGGTACTTGGTGTACGGCTGAGCAAACATCAAGAGCTGCGGGTCACCACCCACCGCACCGAACATCTGGAACTGGCCGCCGAGGTCCGGACCGTTGCCTGCGTAGGCGAAAGGATTGGTCAAGAACTCGCTGGACGAGATCACCAGCACGCGCGACTCGGTAGGAGCACGCTCCGCGCCACCGAACGCGCTCTTCAGCTTGCCCACCGCGGTCGCGGCGATGATGCGCTGCTCTTGCGGGGGCTTCGGCTCCCACTCCGTGCGCAGCTTCATGTCGACCGTATCGGAGGTGACCACGCTGGTTGCGGGCGTGGTGCGCGCCACCGCCGATACTTTGACGTCGGCCGGTTGCTTCGATTTGTCGAGCGTGAGGCTGGAAGGGAACGGGAAGATCGCCTCTTCCATGCGGAAGAAGCCGGCGAACGAGGTATCGAGCAGCTTGTCGTTTTCGCTGTCGAAGCGCGCGTCCGAGACCACGTGCGCGATGCCTGGGTGGCGAATCGTCGTGAAGCCGCCGCCCTGCATCGGCATGCCGATGCGGAACTGCGCGCCGTAGTCGAACACGGCGTCCTTGTTCATCTTGATGCCGTAGCCCGGGAGCAGCTTGTCCAGGCCGTGCAGGCTCAAGGTCGCGTTCATCGTCGCGTCGTTGGCCTTCATCGTCACGGCCGAGGCGTATACGACCAAAGCCTTGCCGCCGAGCATCAGGAACTCGTCGATGCGGCGCAGCTCCTTCTCGTCGTAGTCCTTTTGCGGCTGGGTGATGATCAAACCAACCAGGTCTTTGTCGATCGCGCTTTCGCCGCCCTTCAGATCGACTTCCTCGACCTTGTAGAAGGGGAAGGCTTGCTCGATGATGCCTTGCATCGTCGGGCCGCCCTGGCCCTTACCCTGCTTCGGCACCAAGTTCGCGTCGCTCAGCTTGAACTCGTCCTTGCCGGTGACGACGCCGATGCGATGCTTGATGTTCTCGGCCTTGTCGCGAATTTCGCGGATCTTGTTGGTGATCCAGAACTCGAGGCCTTCGGCCTGCATGATCTGGGGGATGACCGCTTTTTCGCTGCCGTACTTGAGCACGAGGCCCATGTAGCCTTGGGTGATCGAGGCCTGGTCTTCGCCAGTTTGATTGGCTTCGCCGAAGGGCGTCTCGGTCAGACCCGCTTCTTTGGCCTGGGCACGCAGCTCGTCCGTGTTCGGCTCGATGATCGTGAACTTGAACTTGCCGCCGCCCGCCCGCTCGTACTCCTTGAGTAGATCGGTCAGATCTTTCACGAACGCGTCGAGCTGGGGCAAGCCCGTCTTCACGTACGCGTCGATCTGCACGGGGCTGCTCAAGCCGCGGATCAGGCGACCGCTGCCCGCGGACAACGTGTAGCGCTCGGCTTGGGTCGTGTCCCAGCGTTTGTAGGCTTTGGCTCCGAGGAGGTTCGCCACCACGGCGATGGCGGCGATGACCAATACGTACAGGCCGGTCTGGGCGGCCGCTTTTCGGCGATGTTCTTGGGTAGCCATGGCTCATGCCCACTTTCGGCGCTCGAGCGCCCGGAAGGCCACCATCAGCGAGAGCACGGTGACCGAGAGGAAGAAGACCACATCGCGCGAGTCGATGAGGCCACGCCAGAAATTGTTCAGGCGCGATTGGAAGCTCACGTAGTTGAGCAGGATGGCCAACGTGCCGCCGGCTTTGCTGGCGAGATCGCCGAACAGCCAGAGCGCGCCGAGCACGAAGAAGGTGATGAAGAACGCGACCGCTTGGCTCTCGGTCAGCGCGCTGATCAAGAGGCCCACGGCAACCGCGGCGCAGCTGAACAGCACCATGCCGAAGTAGCCACTGGCGATCGGACCGCCGTCGATCGGGCCCAGGTTCCAAGGGCGCCAGAACATCACCAGCGGGTAAGCCAGCGTGGAGAGGACGAGCACCAGAACCAGGCCGAGCGCGCCCAGGTATTTCCCGATCACCACGTCACTGTCTTTGACCGGCAGGGTGATCAGCATTTCCAAGGTGCCGCTGCGGCGCTCTTCGGCGAGCAGGCGCATCGTGACCACCGGGACGACCAGGAATGAAAGGCCCATCGGCGTGGACTCGAACAACCGCGAAATCGAGGCGCGGTCGAGCTGCCAGAAACCACCGTTCAGGAAGAAGAACATCAGCCCGAGCGCAAAGAAGCTCAGGCAGATCACGATGTATGCAATCGGAGAGTCGAAATAGGAGCGAAATTCGCGCTTGGCGATGATCAGCATCGGAGACATGGCTCAGCTCTTTCCCTTGGACTTCGCGTCCACTTCTTCTTCGTCCTCATCGTCGTCGTCCGACTCATCGTCTTCTTCGTCCGCGCTCGACTTGTCGTCCTCGTCTTCCACTTCGTCGGCTGCCGACCAGTTGGCGCCGCGGTCCAGCTTCTCGTCGCCGCGCGTCAGATCGCGGAACACGACATCGAGGCTCTGCGCGTCGCGTCGGAGCTCGAGCAGCGTCCAGCCCTTGGCTACTGCGAGGCGGAAGATTTCGGCGCGAATGTCCGAATCTTGCGCACCACTCAGCTCGAACTTGTGCGCCTTCTCGTCCGTCGGCAGCTCACGCACCGATTTCACACCGCCCAAGCGCTGCAGCGCTTCTTGCGCCTGTGCCAACGCGGGGGGCTTGTTGCCAGCTTCGGCGCGTTGCTCGTCGATCGTGACTACGTAACGGACGCGGCCCGTCTTGCCGCGGATCTCGTCCAGCGGTCCGTCCGCTACCACGCGACCCTTGCTCACGATGATGGCCCGGGCGCAGGCCTCTTCGACCTCCGCCAAGTTGTGAGTGGACAGCAAGATCGTGCGATCTTTGCCGATCTCCTTGATGTAGCGGAGCACTTCGGCTTTCTCGTTGGGATCGAGATCGCTGGTCGGCTCATCCAAGATCAGGATTGGCGGATCGTGAATCAGCGCTTGCCCAAGGCCCACGCGCTGTCGATAGCCGTGCGACAAGGTGGAGATGTCTTTGCCGAGCGATTGAGCCAGGCCGCAGACCTCGACCACCTTCTTCAAGCGCTTCTTGAAGGTACTCTCGTCCAGCCCGCGGATTTCGGCGGCGAACTTCAAGTACTCCCAGACCGTCATGTCCGTGTACAGCGGAGCGCGCTGCGGCAGGTAGCCGATAGACCGCCGCACCTCGAGCGGATTGTCGAACACGTCGTGCGAGTTCACGGTCGCCGAACCGGTGCTCGGCGAGATGAAGCACGTCAAAATGCGCATCGTCGTGGATTTGCCGGCGCCGTTCGGCCCCAGGAAGCCGACGACTTCGCCGCGCTTCACTTCGAAATTCACTTTATCCAGGGCGCGCACGACCCCAAATCGCTTAGTCAGCCCATTCGCCTGGATCATGACGTCGGTAGCCATCCGACCTCCGTTCAAAAACCCCCGATTCAACGGGGAAAATGCGTGAAAACACCCCAGCCAGCAATGTTTCCGGCCGAAGGCCGCGGCATCCTAGCGGGGGCATGATCGCTGTCAACTCGTGGTGTCCGAAAGTGCCGGTAAGTCCGGCAGGGCGAAGAACCGGCGGGATCGGGGGTTATTCCCCGCGTCGAGACAAACCGAACTCGACCGTGCGGGCGACTGGCCGGTCAGGGTGGGTGCCCAATATTTCCACGGGAGAATGCGATGGTCGGCCTTTGGGCACGGTCGTAGGCTGCGCGCTCCAAGCGGTCCAAGTGAGAAACTGCATCGTTGTTGCGCTGCTCGCTGTGGCTTGTGGTGGTCGCACCTCGCTCGAGAGCGATCGCTCGCAGCCGCCCGTGTCGGCGTCTGGCGGCACTTCGTCCGTCTTGTCTTGGGACGAGATCGCTTGGGACGAGCCGTTCGACGAAGCCGTCGCGTATCTGTGGACCGGCAGTGTGACCAACACTTGGGCGGTGATTTCCGATAGCGACGGCTCTTTTCGTCGCGACCATTGGGACGGCTCGCACTTCACCCGGACCACGGCTGACGACGATCCTAGCGGGCGCTTCGAAGCTGGACAAATTTGGGCAGCCGCGAATGGTCACGCGTTTGGGGGCGCGACCAAGAACTTGCAGCGTTGGTTCGGCCAGGCTTGGTCCGAGTGGCGCACGATTGCGGGGTGTATCGCCGTCGGCGGCAGCGCGGAAAATGATCTTTGGTGCGCGACCGAGCTCGAGCTCTGGAGGTTCGACGGTAACCGCTGGACCAGCCAGATCATGCCCGGTATTCGCGGCATCTACGCGCGCACTCCCAACGATGTTTGGATTTGGGGCGCACGAGGAGCCAGCCACTTCGATGGCGCGCGCTGGAGCGTCGAGCTCATGGATCCGGTGCGCTGCGTGTCTGCAAGCGCAGCGACCGACGTGTGGGCGGTGCAAGACGGTAATCTGTTCCACTCCACCGGACCAGGCACGGTGTGGACTCGGCAGAATCCGACGGGCGCGCGCATCGCTTCGGTTTGGAGCGAGTCTGCGACGAATACCTGGATCGTCGCGGCGGGCGCCGCGATGCGCTGGAACGGCTCGAGTTGGGTGGAGATGCCCTTGCCATTGCAAGACGAGCGGCTGTTGATCTCCGGCTCGAGCGAAGACATCTGGATCGCCGGTACGCTCGAGCTGGTTCACGGCCGCCCGACCCGCAGGTAGGATCTGTGATCTGAAGGGGGCGCTCGCAGGGCATGCATCGCACCTCGCATCGCACCCCAGGTGCTCGTTGCTAGTGCACGCGGTCGGCTGAGTTGGTCAGTTCAGTCGGGGCTTCAGAACCATCGAGTGGCACCCATCGGAGTACGGGGCGAGGTGGTTGATAGACGGGGGCCGCAGAGCTGGTGGCTTGCCAATCGACCCCGCCGGGGCCACTCGCAGTGTCACCGTCCTTGATCACCGGACCTCGCTGAAGAATGTAGTCGGCAATGTTGCGAAGAAATCCGGCGACTTCATTCGGGTCGAACTCATCGTGGAAGAGCGCTTCGTGGTCGACCGCATCGAGTTGGCCCATTCCGACGGTGTCCATCGACAGCCAAGGCTCATGATCGGACAATCGGATCAGGCGCACGTTGCACCAGAGCTGCTGCGGAAGCGTTCCGGTCTCCGCGTACTCCGCGAGCCCTGCGTCGATGGACGCGAGGCTATGCAGCATCTCGCCGTTGGGATTGAAGTAGCAGAGCGCGCCCGGAATCGTCAGGATGGCGCGCGCAATCGAGGTACTGAACAGGAGCTCTTGGCTTGGGTCGTAATCGGGAGGCAGAACCGGGTCGTCTGACTTGGCCCCGAACGCATAGCTGGTTCGAATCCTGACGAAGGATGCGTGGCGTGCCACCAGGGCGGAGCCGCCGTCCCAGTGCCAACAGTTCTGCATGGCACGCTCGAGCCCACCGGGAAATGCGCCAGGTCCGTAATGGCCCATCGACCATGCCGCAAACAGTATCGGCGCGGCCTTGGGGTCGCCCATGTGGTCGGGCCAGGCACGACTCACGATGTCGACAGCGACCGCTCCCCGATGCTCAGGCCTAAATGGCACGAGCAAGCTCGGTCCCGACATCTCCTGATGCTCGGCTGGGGCTCTGCGGCCTGCCACGGTGAACTCCGCCAAGGCTTTCTGGAGTACATCGAGTGTTGGCTCCCTTTCGAAGAGCACGACGGCGGCCTGAGTGAATAGACCCTTGTGCGGCATCGGTTGTCCTAGCCAGGTCGGCCTCCGCTGTCCGTGCCCGGTTGTTCCGGTTCAGTCACGGGGCGGAGCCGACCTGTCGCATGTGATCTCGCCGGCTACTTGCCGGCGCCTTTATTGTTGGCCGCTGCCGCCAACACCTGGTCGATCGAGAAGCTTGCGGCTTTTCCGCGAGGCGGAAAGTCCTTCAGCGTGTCGACGAAGCGCTTCACGACACCCTGCACTGGGACGACGTAGAAGGCGCGCTCCATCGCCCAAAGGTTGTAGCCATAGCCCTCTTCTTTGGCGCGTTCGAAAGGATCGGCGCGCAAATCGAACATGTATGGGCCGCGCAATTTCTTGAACGGATCGAGCCAAACACCGAAGCCCTTCGCATCCTGAACCTCGAAGTGGAACTTCATCTTGCCCTGCCTGACGGCGGCCAGATCTCCGTCGTCGTTGAAGTACAAGAACTCGTTCCGGGGGCTCTCGCCGTTGCCCAAGATGTGATCGAGTTGATTGATGCCGTCGATGTGAACCTTGAAGTTCTTGTCGCCGGCCTTGTACCCGGTCACGAGCTTCTGCGTAACGTCGGGGACACCGGCCGCCGCGAGCAAGGTGGGCATCCAATCCAGGTTGGAGATGATGCCGTTCGAGATCACGCCCGCCGGCACTTTTTTGGGCCAGCGAATCGCCAATGGAACGCGAAATCCGCCTTCCCAGCCCGTGTCCTTCTCGCCCCGGAAGCGGGTGGTGCCACCGTCTGGCCAGCTCATCTCCTCGGCGCCGTTGTCCGTCGTGTAGATCACGATCGTGTCATCGGCGATCTTCAGGTCGTCGAGCTTCTTCAGCAGGTCACCGACCATGCCGTCGTGCTCGACCATGCCATCTGCTTCGATGCCCAAGCCCGTCTTGCCCACGGACGCCGGCTTCAAGTGCGTGAAGATGTGCATGCGCGTCGAGTTGAACCAAACGAAGAACGGTTTGTTCTCCTGATGCGTCTGGTCGATGAAGGCCATCGTCGCTTTCAGCGTCTCTTCGTCGATGGTTTCCATCCGCTTCTTGGTGAGCGGGCCCGTGTCTTCGATCTTGCCGTCCGCCTTGCTGTGGATCACACCGCGCGGGCCAAATCGCTTCTTGAACGCCGGGTCCTTCGGATAGTCGGGGTTTTCCGGCTCCTCTTCGGCGTTCAAGTGGTACAGGTTGCCGAAGAATTCATCGAAGCCGTGGTTGGTGGGCAGGAACTCGTCCTTGTCGCCCAAGTGGTTCTTGCCGAATTGGCCGGTGCGGTAGCCGAGCGGCTTGAGCAGCTCTGCGATCGTTGGATCAGCCTTGTTGAGGCCGACGTCAGCGCCGGGCAAGCCGACCTTGGTCAGCCCGGTGCGAAATGGGATCTGCCCGGTGATGAACGCCGCGCGCCCCGCAGTGCAGCTATTCTCACCGTATGAGTCGGTGAACAGCATGCCTTCGTTCGCGATGCGATCGATGTTGGGGGTGCTGTAGCCCATCATGCCTTGGTTGTGAGCGCTGATGTTGTCGTAGCCAATATCGTCACCCATGATGACGAGGATATTCGGGCGCTTGCTCTTGCCCGCTTCAACCACGTCCGCCGTCTTGACGAGTGCTTCTTTGCTCGGCTTGCTTATCCGTTTGAGGACGACCTCTTGGGGTTCCGCGGCAGCTGCCGGCGCCTCCTGCGGCGCAGCTTGCGGCGTTGCGGTCGACGCGCCCTCCGCGCTCCCCTTATCTTTTTGATCGCACGCCGCAAACCCTGACGTCAGCGCAACGACTGCGCCGACTGCCATCCACTTTGACCCTGGCTTCATTACCGTCCTCCTTGGTCTGTCTGCACGGAGTTCAGGCCGTCGAGCGCCCCAGTCGGTTGCGCGCGCCCCAGAGCCTTTCTCGCGCGCCGGAGCATAAACCCAAACTCCGCTCCCGGTGCAGCAGAAACCCGATTGCGAAAGATGTCCGCTTCGAGTTTTGCGCACCCGATTCCGGACTCCTGAGTGGCACTGGCAAGCGGCGCCAGGGTGCGATCGAGTCGACTCGGTAGCCGGATGACAAGCCAAGTGTAAATGCTTCGTAAAGTATCCAATGCCGATCCACGGCGAGCTGCCTGCACAGCAGCACGAAAAGCACGGAGTTCGCGCGAGCGCAGTGCCAACGCTCGTTCGAAGCGACTCGGGCCGCGCCGTAAGCGTCTAACTACCGCGAGCACCAACAGCGCGAAAAGCGCGAGACTCCCGACTTCCGTCGCTACTGCCGCACTGCGCTGAATGCCGAAGCACTGAAACCCGAGTGACCAATTGGGGCGAGCCCAAAAACTGATCTCGGGCACTGCCGCCACGGCATAGCGGCCCGAGCTCGGCTCGAGCCAACGGAGCGCGGTGCCCGGCATGCCGTGCGGACCCACGCGCTCGACCACATAGGTCACTTTTAGCGTCAGATCTCCCTGAATTTGGCCATGCTCGCTGTTCGAACTGGCCTTGGGCTGAGCCGGGTAGGCACGCAGGCCCGGCACTTCCGCCAACTGAAGTTCGGGGAAAACGACCGGGTAAGTGTCTGTGGCGTGAAGGCTCAGTGTCCGGGTGAAGCCGTCGCCGACGCGAAGCTCACTGAGGTCGCGGTCGAACGTTTGCACGAGCGCTACCGATGAGGCGACGAGCGGCAACGGATCTCCCGCTCCGCGCGGTAACGCGGCCTGGAAGCGCAGCTCGCTGCTGCTCACGACGACCTCGGTCTTCGTGGCGGGATCCGTCCAGCGAGCGACGATCGGCGGCAGGCTGAGCTCGCCCTCACTCTCGGGGAACACGAGGAGCGCGCGATGCTGAACGAGAAAGCGAGTTTCGCCCTGCTGCTTGATGTCGGGCGGCGAAGCATGCTCGTCCCACTTGACGATCATGCCGGCGGCCACCACGTCGTCGAGGGCGAAGGGTTCGAGCGGGTGGGATTCGTCCGGCTCTGGCCGCCAGATGTCGACTTCCACTGGCACCAGCTGCCCGAGCCACGGTTTTTCTGGCCCGCCGCGGCTGAGTTCGATGTGCGGGCGAGCCACGGTCGCGGGGGCCGCGGTGATCGAATCGGTCATGGTTTCGCTTGCTCGGACAGCATCTGCAGCTTTCGCTTGAGAAATTCGCCGGGATCCGTGTTCACGTGCTTGAGCCAAGCGGCCTCTTCCGCCGGGCTCATGGGCAGGGCGTCGGAGTCAGCGGCCTGCTCCTTCGGTGCGGCAGGGGGTGGCTTTGCTGCCAATTGATCGCGCGAAATCTGCGTCGCCGCATCCCCGGACTGCTTCTCGGGCTTCTGGTTGTCTTCTTGGTCCGTGTCCTCCTGTTGCGAACGGATCAGCTCCCGCACGAGATCGGCGTTGTGGCGCGCGTCGCGGAAGGTCGGCGATTTGGCGAGGGCGCGGTCGTAGGCGCGCGTTGCGCTACCGAGCTTGCCGCCTTGGGCGTAGGCGTTGCCCAGATTGTACAAGCCCTCTTTGCTGTCGAGTGAGGCAAAGCTCGCCGCGGCGTCGGCGAATTTGCCCTGTGCGTAGAACGAAAGGCCGCGCCGCATTGGATCTTCGAAGCGCTCGGCGGCTTCCTGATAGCGACCTTCATCGAACAAGAGCTGCCCCTGCTGGTCGCGCGTGAGCCAAATGTCGGCGATGTTTCCCGAACAACCGCTGAGCAGGGATAGACAGAGTAAAGCCACCCGCCCGAGTACCCAACCGCGGCGGAACCAGAGCGCGACCAGCAGCGCGAGTGGGATCGCGAACAGATAGCCGCTGTCTTCCCAGAACTGAGCGTCATTTGCGGGCAATGAACGCGCGCGATGCAGGGCAATCGCCGACAAAATTCGGCCAACGTCGCGCTCCCCGAACGACAGTTCGACGACCGTTCCGCCTACTTCGTCCGCGAAGCGATCGAGCCCAGTTCGATCGAGTGGCGGTGCCGCGTGCGCCGGATCGCCGTGCGAGCTGCCCACCGCGAGGATCACGAAGCCGACGCCACGCGACTCATGCAAGGCCTTCAGTGCCGCTGCGCCGTCGGGCGGCATCCCATCAGTCACGAGCAACACGCTGAGCGGTGCTTTGGCGTCGCGCGCTAGTGGCTCGAGGAGCGCGGCGACGCGCGTGAACGCTTCGCCGTCGGACGGCATCAATTCGGGACTGAGTGCATTCAAGTACGGCTCGAGCACGCTCGGATCGTCCGTCAGCGGCATGAGCACATGCGCGGACCCGGCGACCACCGCAAGCGCCGTCGGTGACGAGGGCCGCGCGTGCACTAGATCGAGCAATTCCAGCCGCGCGCGCTGAGCACGATTCGGCGATACATCCGTGCCTGACATGGAGTGCGATAGCTCGACCACGATCGCAAGCGGGCTCTTCGATGGGTCCCCTGTCTGCACCTGCGGTGCCCAAGTTGGACCCGACGCGGCGAGTACGGCGAGCGCGCCCAGCGGTACGAGGGCGACATCCGGCGTGAGCCAAGTGCGTAAGCGCTGCTCCCCGACCAGGTGCCGAAGCAGGCGCGGGTCGACTGCGCGCGCCCAGGGCGAGGACGCGCTCTCCCGAAAATACAGCGCCACGCCATACGAGACGAAAGGCACGAGTGCCCACAGCCAGAGTGGGCGCAGGAAATGAAACGCTGCCAAAGCATCAAGCATGGCGACCCTCCTCGACGGGCGAGTTCGCGTTCGAACGGGCGCGGCGGCGCGTCCACGCCGCGCTTACCATCGAAAAGCAGCGCAAGAGCGCGTCGAGACCGAGTAAGCCGGCTACGCCGAGCAACGGGTAGTGACTGATCGCGCGCTTTGGCTGGTAACCGATGGTGCGGTGGGCGACCGGCTCGAGCTCGCCCAGCACGCGATAGGCATCCGCCAAGCTGCGCTCGTCGTTGGCACGGATGAAGCGGCCGCGCGTGAGTTGTGCCATTTGCGTGAGCACCGCAGTGTTGAGCGCTTCTTCGCCTGCGGTACGCGGATCGCCGACGCCGATGGTGTACAGCGTGACGCCGCGTGCGGCCGCGATGCGCGCGGCTTGCAGCGGTGGCACGCTCGAGCCCGTGTCGTTGCCGTCGGTGAGCACGATCACCACGCGGCTCTTCGCGTCGCTGCGTTTGAGCACGTCCAACGCGAGGCCCAGCGCGTCACCCAAGCTCGTCTGCGGGCCGGCCATGCCCACTTCTGTCTCGTCGAGTAGCTGCTTCACGACGTGGGTATCGAGCGTGAATGGCACCTGCACGAACGGCGCCGAGCCGAACACCAACAGCCCCAGCCGATCCCCCTGCCGCGCCTGAATGAACGAACCGACCACCTCTTTCACTAGGGCGAGGCGGGTGCGTGGCTTGTCACCCTGCGGGGTTAAGTCGGTCTCCGCCATCGAGCCCGAGAGATCCACTAGCAGCAGCAGATCGCGCGCCGCAGTTTGGCGGTCGACGCGGGCCCCGAGCTGCATCGGCCGGGCGAGCGCGACCACCGTCAGCAGCCAAATCAGGCTCAGCCCTGTGAGCTGCAACTTCGAGCGAGTGCGCGCTCTGCGCGCCGCTCGATCACCGAGCAGCGACCTCAGCCTGGGCATGAATGGGACATTGAGCGCGCGCTCTGCTGCTTCGAACGGGCGTAGGTAGCGGTTCACGAAGTAGGGCAGGGGCAAGAGCAGAAAGGCCCAGGGCCAATCAAAAGTCGGCATGGTGCCCCCGAATCCAGGTGCGAGCGGCGCCGAACAACTGCGCCGCTTCCTCGGCCGTCACTGCGCTGGCCCCGCGCGTCGCGATCGTTACCAGAGCACTCCCCGCGGCGCTCGCGAAGCCCGTGCGGCTCGTCGTCGAGAGAAATGCGACCCAGCGCTCGGCGCTCAGCGGCGCCACTTTTTCGCGCGCAAAGCCGTGCAGTGCGCAGCGCTTGATCACAGCGGGGACCGCTTCGAGCGCCGCTAGAGGCTCGTGTTGCGCGTTGAACGCCGCCTGCAGGAGCAGCAGCTCTCGTTCTGCGGCTCGGCGGTAACGTCGACGCCAATAGCGATAGCTGAGCCAACCGATCGCCGCGGCGATCGCCGCCACGAGCAGGCCGAGCGTGAGCCAAGCGCCGAGCGTTTCAGGCCGAAGGGCTAGCGCAGGTGGGTCGACGACTTCACGAAAGCGAACGCCGAGCGACCCAAAGCCGCCTCCGCGCCGATACGGAGGAACGACCGGTGTCACGCGGGCCTGCCCACCGCCAAGCGCTGCCCGCCGAACGTTTCTTGCACTTGTTCGAGCAACGGCCGGTCTGTGCGAAGTTCGAAGTACGGGGCGCCCGAACGCGCACACAGCTCAGCGACGCGTTGGCGATCGCCAGCAAAAGCCTTTGAAAAATCTCGCCGTAGCTTTTGGTCTGAGGTCGGCAGCGAGATCTGACTCTCACCGTCCGTCACGCCGGCGAGGCCGACGTCGGGCAGTGCTGACTCCAACGGATCGACGACCCAAGCTACGAGCAGATCGTTGTGACGCCGAACGTTGGCGAGCGTCGCGGCCGCATCCGGCGAAACCCCGCGCAAATCCGAGATCAAAACGACCAGCGCATCGTGCGGTGCCACCTGCAAGAGCTGCGCGAGTGCCGCACCGAAGACGTCACCTTCCGCTGTCTTTGCTGACGGTAGCGCGCGACCCGCTTGCACCAGCATCTCGAGCAATCGAAACACATTCGCCTCGGAGCGCGCTGGCGGCAGCGACCACTGTTCGGTTTCGCCGACGACCAGCGCGCCGACCCGATCGCCAACCGCTGAAACGCGCCACGCCACGAGCGCCGCGAGCCGCGCAGCGACGACTGATTTGAACGCGAGCTGGCTACCGAAGAACATGCCCCGCCGCTGATCGACCACGAGCAGCACCGGGCGATCGCGTTCCTCCTTGTAGCTTCGAACATAGGGCTTGCCCATGCGAGCGGTCACGCGCCAATCGATGCGCCGAACGTCGTCCCCCGCGACGTAGGCGCGCAGTTCGTCGAAATCCAGACCTCGGCCGCGTAGCTTCGACGCGCGGCGCCCGGCGAGCAGGCTGTTGACGGGTTGGCGGGGGAGGAGAGTGGTGTGACGCGCGACGTGGCGCAGCGCGACGAGCTCGTCGAGCTCGACATACACGCCTTCTTCGCGAATGCGGTCCTCCCTCTTCATCGGCTCAGCCTCCGACCGCGACCACCTCGAGCAAACGAGCGACCACTCGGTCGGCGCTGACGCCTTTGGCCTTCGCGTCGTAAGCCAGCACCAAGCGATGGCGTAAGACGGCGCTGGCGACCGCCCGCACGTCGTCGGCGGTCACGAAATCACGGCCAGCGAGCCAGGCGCGCGCTCGCGACACCTTGTCCAGCGCGAGCGACGCACGCGGGGAAGCTCCGACTTCGATCTGCTTGCCGAGCTCGGCGTCGATTGCGCTGGGATTTCGCGTAGCCGTGACGAGCGCGACAATGTAGCGCTCGACCGTCTCCGAAACCTTCACGGTGCTGCTGACGGCCTGCCGCGCTTCGGTAATGAGCTCGATAGGCACCGGGGTAGTCGGCGCCTCTTGCTGCTCTTCGTTGCGCACCATGCGCACGATTGCGAGTTCGGCTTCCGCATCCGGGTAGCCTACGCGGATGTGCAGCAAGAACCGATCGAGCTGCGCTTCGGGCAGTGGGTACGTCCCCTCTTGCTCGATCGGATTCTGCGTCGCCAGCACGAAGAACGGCTTTGGCAGCGGATGCGTCTCTCCCGCGATCGTGACCTGCCGCTCCTCCATGGCCTCGAGCAGCGCCGATTGCACCTTGGCCGGTGCGCGATTGATCTCGTCGATCAAGACGACGTTGCCGAAGATCGGGCCTGGTTCGAAGCGAAAGCGCCCGCCCTTTTCGTCCGAGTGATACACGACCGAGCCGGTCACGTCCGAGGGCAGCAAATCCGGCGTAAATTGTACGCGATGCAGATCCGTACCCAGCGCCTTGGCGAGCGCCTTCACGGCCCTCGTCTTCGCCAAACCGGGCAGCCCCTCGAGCAGTGCGTGCCCATCGGAGAGCAGCGCCAGGATCAAGAGATCGATGACCTCCGCCTGCCCTACGATGCGTGCGCCCACTGCCGCGCGAAGTCCCTGCACGTCGCCCAACGCCATGGGCACTTTCATAGACAACTTGGGGGGCAAAGTCACCCGGACCGCGGGCGATGGCGGTGTTACCGGGGAGGAACTGCGGCGCTCGGGTGTGGAGCGGGGAAGATGGTCAGCCAGTCATCCTTCATGCTCGCGACTAGCCAGCCTTTGGTCTTGGCTTCATCGAGCGCAGCGTCCAATTTACCGATCGAAGATTTTCGATCGTAGGCGACCTCTCGTTCGGCGTCCGTGTGATGCACGAGCAGCATCAGGCGCGCTCCCGAGCCCGCCGCGGTCCATTCCAGCATTTGCTGATCGCCGTCGGAGTTGCCGAAAGCGGCGATTGGGCGGCGTCCGATGTGCCGCTGAATGCCCACTGGTTTGCCCTCGACGTCATTGACGAAGTCGATCCCGGCCTCGCGCACGAGCACCGGCTTGCCATCGCGCAGCTCGAACTTCAGCTTGCCCGTCGAGCCCACCACTTGTTCGGGCGGAATGCCGTAGAGTTGCTCGGTGACGGGGCGCATGAAGTCGATGCCGCCGCCCGAGACGATGAACGTCTTGAAGCCATTTTCGCGCAGAAGCGAGAGCACCTCGAGCATCGGTTGGTAGACGCATTCGGCGTAGGGCCGACCGAACTTCGGATGCTTCGCGGTCGCGAACCAAGCTTTGACGACCTGTTCGAATTCGGCGGTCGTCATTCCCGTGTGGGTGGCGACGAGCAGGGGCACCAGGCTCTTCTCACCGCCGGCCAAGGCGCCCGCCAAGTTTCCGGCCAACACCGACTTGAACGGGTCTTTCGCTTTCCACTCGGGGTGCTGCGGTGCCAGCTCGCGCACTCGATCCAGCGTGAAGGCGAGTTGGATATACATGGGCTGCTCGGTCCAGAGCGTCCCGTCGTTGTCGAAAGTCGCGATACGCTCGGGCACCGCAACGAAATCTGGGCCCGGTGTCGTCACTCGCGCGACGAAAGAGAGGATGGCCTGTTTCGTGGGGCCCTCTTTCCACGAAGGCAGCCGATCGGCGGGCTTGGCGGCGAGTGGAACGGCCGGCGCGGTCGCGGTCGGCGCGGGCGCGGAAAGAGGGGTCGGCGGCTCGGGTCGAGTCGCTTCGAGCGGTGGAGCACTGGCGCACGCTGTAGCCAGCAACAGTAGCCCGGCACAGCCCAACCCTAGTGTGCGGTGTTTCGACACGAACATTCTTCCCTTTCCATTGCTGAATCGAGCGAGAGCGAAGCTCAGGGTCGTGTTGGAGGCAGAGAGGCCTTTTCGAGCACGGACAAGCGGCGCATCACCTCTTGGTGGAAGTGGTCGACCTTCTCGTGCAGGTGGCCGATCTCGAGTTCGGCCTTCAGGTTCACGTGGTACTCGATGTCATTGCGCACGCGGTCGCGCGCGACCTGACGGTTTTGGCTGAGCAGCACGAACACCGACAAGATGATGGCTTCGAGCGAGACGACCATCGTCAACAGGCCGAACGGGAAGGGATCGAAATTGCCGAACGAAGTGCGCGCGAGCGGGCCTACGTTGAGCACGATCCACACGAAGAACAGACCCAGGTGAATGAATAGGAACTCCAAGCTGCCGCTGAATTCGGAGATCCAGTCAGCGACCTTCATCACGCGAGTGCGCTTGTCCTCGATGTCTTCGTTGATGTCGCGCGATACGCTGTGACGGAGCAGCTTGGCCGTTTCGCGGATGCGCCGCCCGCTGGCAGCGAGCAAGTTGATGGCCGCCGCGGGGCAGATCCGTAAAAATTCCTCGAGATCGCCGCGGTCCACGAGAATTGCTTCCAGATCTTCGACGACCACGGCCGAGGCGGTTCGTGGACCGCCGTCCAGCAGGGAGATCTCGCCGAAAAAATCGCCCGCGCGGCAGGTCTCCAGCACGATCCGCTCACCGGTGTCGTTCTTGGAGTAAATCTCCACGCTGCCCTTGCGCACGATGTATGCGGAATCCCCCGGATCGCCATAAACGAACATCGACTTTCCGGCGGGCTCATGGATCGTATCGAGCCGCGCGGCCAAAAGCCCGCGCTGCTCTTCGTCCAGAAGTGCCAAAAAAGGGACATCTACGAGGTGAATAGGGTCTACGCTCACCGGTTGCTCCGCGGGGACACTACCAGGCGGCGCGCCGCTCTGCTAAGCCCTAAGAGCTAGCGAGACCAGCACGAGAATGTCGAACGAGGTTCACGAAGGCCAGATTCTGGCTGGAAAGTTCCGGATTGAGCGCGTGCTCGGCCAGGGCGGCATGGGCATCGTCGTGGCGGCGACCCATTTGCAGCTCGACGAGCGGGTGGCGCTCAAGTTTCTGCTGCCAGACGCGCTCGCCAATCCAGAGGCGGTGGAACGTTTCGCGCGCGAGGCCCGCGCGGCGGTCAAGATCAAGAGCGAGCACGTGGCGCGGGTTTCGGACGTCGGCACCTTGGAGAGCGGCTCGCCATACATGGTCATGGAATACCTGCACGGCGAAGACCTCGCCTCGTGGGTGCGTCGCAACGGCGCCATGGCCGTACCAGAGGCGATCGAGTTCTTGTTGCAGGCGTGTGAAGCGATCGCCGAAGCGCACGCGCTCGGTATCGTGCACCGCGATCTCAAGCCCGCGAATTTGTTCGTCACCCGTCGGGTCGATGGCAGCCCTTGCATCAAGGTGTTGGATTTCGGTATTTCGAAGGTGACCGTGCCCGGCGCGCCGCCCGAATTCGGGATGACCAAGACCAGTACGGTCATGGGCTCGCCGCTGTACATGTCCCCGGAGCAAATGAGCTCGTCACGCAACGTGGACATGCGCACGGACATCTGGGCGCTGGGCGTGATCCTGTACGAGAGCCTGACCGGGCGCGTGCCCTTCGAAGCCGAAACCATGCCCCAACTGTGCGGCATGATTTTGCAAGATCCGCCGCGTCCGCTTCATGATTTGCGGCCGGATTTGCCACCCGCATTGCAGCAGGTGGTGCTGCGTTGCTTGGAGAAGAATCGCGAGCAGCGCTGGAGCACGGTGGCCGAGCTCGCGTACGCACTCGCGCCCTTTGGCCAAGCGGCGGCGCAGCGCTCCGCAGAGCGCATCTCACGCGTGCTCGGCGCCGCAGGCTTCGCGAGCGCACCGCCTGCCATCGTAGCCGCGGTCTCGGTGCCCGCGGGCTCCGGCACCAACACCAACTTCGGCGCTTCGACCGAAGCCAAGAAATCACGTACCCCGCTGGTCGTGGCGTTGTGCTTGCTCGGCGTGCTGCTCGGGGGGGTGCTGCTGTTCTTGACGCACAAGGGTCCAACCGTCGAATCGGGAGCAGAGCATCCCCCCGACGCGCCGGTCGCAGCCGCTGCACAGCCCAGCGCGCCGCTGCCCAAGCCGCCCGCCGTCGAACCGCAGTTGATTGCGCCCTCTGCGCCACCCCCCGCTGCCGTGGTCTCGGCGGCTCCCGAGGCCTCTGCGTCCGCCGCGCCCCACGCGAAGGCGTCGCTCAAGGTCAAGGCGAGTAGCGCGAAGCCGAAGGGCGCCGTGCCCCCGGTCGCCTCCCCCGCCATCGATCCGTTGGACGGCCGACGCTGATCGAATCAGGGATTCACTGGTACGAGCACCGAGGTGAGGTGCTTGTTCAACCCCTTGCCACCATTGGCAGCGGGCACCGAAAGCTCGAGTTCGCAAGTTCCGTTCGGGTCGACGAACGTGGCTAGAAACCCCGGAACGCCTGGGTACTGATCGGGACCGACTTCGTGCTGCATGTCGCAAACAGTCGGCGCCAAGAGGTTGGTCTCGAAGTCATTCGCGAGGATCGGGCTGCACACCTTCACTCCGGCGACCTTCAGTGTGGCTTCTGCCACGAGCACCTTGCCTTTGGCGATGGCGGGTGTGACGTCCGTTGCCAGCGGGTATTGAGGGGATTTGACGTCTTGGCTCCACCTCGACGAAAACTCCACCTCCAAGCCATCGATGAACGAAGCGTCGACCAACTGATACGTGAGCAGCGTACCGTAAGCGGTGCTCAGGCGAACCTTCTGGGGCTCACCGGTCACGATCAGACCATCGTAAAAGAGACCCGAACCCGCCTCGACAATCTGTGCAGGCTTCTCGGTCTCGACCAGCACATCCAGCGGGTACGTGCTGTACACGTTGGCCGGCTGCATAATCTTGCCCTGCTCGTTCAAGAAGTGGATCTGGGTTCCCGGATAGTTGCGGCCGGACAACATGACGGGCGACGTTCCACAACGCCAAGTGTCCGTTTGGACCGAGCCCATGCGCTGGATATTGACGTTCGTGGTGAATGCGACGGGGACCGCCACCTCGCCCAGCGGCAAGGAGTGGCAAATTCCTCCATTCGTACCGTTGTTGGCGAGGAACTTACCCGTGACGCGGATTTGGTGAGTGCCCGGACCATCGTGAGTCAAGAGGTAGTGCCCGTCGACCTGTTCGATTTTCATGTGCGCGCCAGTTCCGCCCACATCCTGCTTCACCGCGACCGAGCCGACTTCGAACTTCCCCATCCAGAGTTGGCAACCCATGGTGAACAGGCCGGGCATGTCGAACCCTGCTTCGAACTGGCGCGGGTAGGTGGGCGCATCCACCAGATCGACCGAAACGGTCACGTCGATATTCTCGACGCTGCTAAGCTCGTTGAAATCCCCCGTGGGTCCGAGGTGTGCGCCAGTGAAATTGCGCTGCGGAATCAGCAAACGTGAGCCGTGAGAAAAGTCGATCTCGTTGGCCGCTCCCGCGCTGCCCGGCAGCACCGTGTTCGAACCTGAAGAGCCGGAAGCAGAGGCGATGTTGCCGCTGCCAGCCTGCGCAGTGCTGCCGCTGCCGGCACTGGCATTCGAGCCACTAGCGGCAGGCGAACCGGCTTCACCCCCGTGCGTTGCACTCTCCTCGCTGCCCGCGGAGCCTGCGGCTTGTGTCGCGCTGCCCGCGCTGGATCCGCCGCACGCCACGAGCGAAAAGCAACCAGCGCCCAATAGCGCAACCCCCGAGCGCCCCAACTTCGGCTTTCCCATGCGAAGAAGATACATCGCCGCAGCGGCCGACGCTCATCGCGATTTGTTATGGGTTCCTATGCATTTGCGCGCCGGCGCACGGCGGAGGCGGGAGTCCGCTGCTCGACGCCAGCGAGCTCGCTCTTGCAATCGTGAAACCAATCGGTATAGTAAACCAAATGGTATTAGATCGATCCCCGCGTCTAGACCTGGTTTTTCATGCTCTTGCGCACCCCGCCCGCCGCGCGATCATCCGCCAGCTCACCTTGGGCGAGCGCAACCTGAGTGAGCTCGCGGCGCCCCTCAAAATGACCTTCCCGGCGGCTACCAAGCACGTGCGCATGCTGGAGGGCGCAAAGCTCGTTCGTCGCCGCGTATCCGGCCGTCAGCAGCTCTGCCGCCTCAACGCTTTGCCGCTCAAGGAAGCAATGCTCTGGACCGAGCAGTTCCGTCAGCACTGGGAGGCCCGCTTCGAAGTGCTGGATTCTTTGCTCGACGAGATGAAAGCCGAAGAGCAAGCGGGCGCTCGCCGCCCCTGAACATTTTCATCACCATTCAGCCCTTTTCGCCAAGCTCGACTGTCAGTCACGAGGAACAGACCATGAACCCCAAAACAACTGCCGCCAAAGACCTGCAAATCTCGACCCCCACGGACACCACCATCGTCCTCACCCGCACCTTCGATGCGCCGCCTCGGCTGATGTGGCAGGCAATGTTCACCCCGGACAAGATGACCCGTTGGATGCTGCCTCCGCCCGGCTGGACCCTGACCAGCTGCGAGTGCGATCCACGCGTGGGCGGTGCGCTCGCGCTGGCTTGGAAGAGCGCGGAAGAAGATCCGGCGATGACGCTGCGAGGCGTGTTCACGGAAGTGGTTCTGCATGAGCGCATCGTGCACACCGAAACGATGGCGCTCGGGTCTGGCCAAGTAATTGGCTCACTCGTGGAGGTGCACGAATTTGCCGAAAGAGGCAGCGCCACCACGATGCGCATCACTCAAACGTACGCCTCGAAGGAGGCCCGTGACGGCGCGCTCGCGTCCGGCATGGACCAGGGCATGGAGGCCTGTTACCAGCAGCTGGATGCCGTGCTGGCGCAGGCCCTTTAAAGGGACGCTGCCTCGCGCCTCGTGGGCAGCTGAATGTCGGCGTCCCAGTATGGCGGATCCCCGAACGCGCGCTTGAGGTGATCGATGAGGGCCGTCAACCTGGCGGAGGGGGGGGCGCCGTTTTGGTACGCGATCGAGATCGGCGTCAGATCGGGATCAGTGCCAATATCGATGATTTCGAGCGCACCCGAGCGAAGCGCTTCGTGACTGTGAAATGTCGGCAGTGATGCGATGCCGAGCCCGGCAATTGCGGCGTCGCGCATGGCGAGACACGACGTGACCCGAAGCCGCGGCGCGACACGGGCGACGATCGACTCGTTGCCGGTCTTGAAGTTCCAGTCGTCAGGGTTCCGGTCCATGTAGTGAATGGCCTTGTGGCGCGCCAAATCTTCGATCGTTTGCGGTCGTCCGAAATGCGCCAAATAGGCAGGCGCGGCGACCAGCGTGCGCCGGCTTACGGTCAGGGTTTCCGTCGGCATTTTCGGCATTTCTCCGGGGGCGATGCGGATGATGGCGTCGTAGCCGCCCGCTGCGTCGCCGACTCGGTCGTCGAGCTCGGCGGTGATCGTGACCTCGGGGAAACGCTCCATGAACGAGTACAGCGCCGGGCCGAGATGCGTATCGCCGAACCCGCGCGGTGCGCTGATGCGCAGCGGGCCCGCGATCTCGCCGCGACGCCGTGCCAACTCTTCGGCAGCTCGATCCGCCTCCGCAACGATGCGTTTCGCGCGATCGAGGAAAGCCGTGCCGTCGGCGGTCAATGCGAGCTGTCGGCTATTTCTTTGCAGGAGACTCGCGCCGAGGGCGCGCTCTAGTTCCGTCAGTCGCTCGCTGACCGTCGACTTCGACAGGCGAAGCTGGCGCGCAGCCTCGCTGAACGAACCGGTATTGGCGACGGCGATGAACGCGACCAGCCCATCTAGGGTCATCGTTCGGAAACTCCGAACGGTTGGTTTTGGTTTTCCGGGCTGCACATGTTCGGCATTCTCACGGTACATCCGAGGCCGTGTCCACCGTTCAGTAGGCCAGAGTGCGGTGTGTCTGATTTGGCCCCAACTTCGCTCGGTAACAGAGGTGAGATGAGCATTCGTGTTTTGTTGCTTGCAGGTTTGGTGAGCGCGGGCGTTTCCGCTTGTGCGGCGGCGGAAGTCCAGGCGCAGACGCCCCCGAAAACGGCGGCGCTGGCGCAGCCAAAAGCACCGGCAACGGAAGCTATGGTCACGTTTCCGGCCGCGTTCCAAATCAAAGACATTCCGGTGAACGGCACCACAATCCACGTCCGGATTGGTGGATCAGGACCTGCCGTGGTGCTCCTGCACGGCTACGGCGACACGGGAGACATGTGGGCGCCGCTGGCGACCGAGCTGATGCGCGATCACACGGTGATCGTCCCCGATTTGCGTGGCATGGGCCTGTCGGCGGTTGCGACCGACGGGTTTACCAAGAAGAACCAAGCAGAAGACGTAGCCCTCGTGCTCGATGCGCTGCGCGTTGGCAAGGTCGACGTGGTCGGTCACGACATTGGTAACATGGTTGCATTTGCTTTCACCGAGGCCCATCGAGACCGCGCGACGCGCCTGGTCATGATGGACGCGCCGGTGCCGGGGATCGGCCCCTGGGACGAGATCTTGAGGAGCCCGCTGCTCTGGCACTTCCGTTTCGGTGGCCAGGACATGGAGCGGCTGGTCACGGGCCGAGAGCGCATCTACCTCGACCGTTTCTGGAACGAGTTCGCCGCCGCACGTGGGCGCTTCCCGGAAGCGGCACGCCGCCACTACGCGGAGCTGTATGCGCGTCCCGGGCGAATGCACGCGGGCTTCTCGCAATTCGCTGCGTTCGATCAAGACGCCATCGACAATCGCGCGTTCGTGGCGCAAGGCCGGCTAAAATTGCCGGTTTTGGCCATCGGCGGCGACCACTCTTTCGGGGCAACGATGGCCCACGTCATGCGCTTCGCCGCGGACGACGTGCATCAGGTGCTGATCGCCAACTCCGGGCACTGGCTGATGGAGGAGCAGCCGGGGCCCACCATCGCCGCCATTCGTGCGTTCCTGCAGGGAAGCAGCCCCGACGCCGCGGTGCCGCAAACTCGCCTTACGGCTGCCGAGGTCGACGCGATCCCTCGCAAGGGCGGCGGTGCCGGCACTTCTGGCCTCAACGGTGTTCAAACCACCGTGCTCTCGGGCAATCCCGACGGCCCCGGACCATACACTTTCGAAATCCGCGTCCCGCCGCATACCAACATCGCAGCGCACACTCACCGAGACAACCGCACCGCGATCGTCGTCTCAGGAGAATGGCACTTTGGTTATGGAGAAACCGCAAACCAAGCGGTAGCCAAGGTGCTCACACCCGGGAGCTTCTATACGGAGCCCGCTGGCGTCGCTCATTTCGCTTTCACCACCGACACTCCGGCAGTGGTCTACATCAGCGGCCAGGGCCCCACGGACACGCAATACGTGAAGGTTGGCGATGACCCGGCAGCGAAGCGGCCGTGACTAAATCGACGAGCGAGGGTCGATCGATGCTCGAAGCAAAGGAAGAATCCGTAATCGGCAGTGGCGGAGCACTCTTCGTGCGCTCTTGGCAGAACCAGGGGAAACCGCGGGCGATTTTGGCGATCTGTCCCGGATTCAACTCGCACAGTGGCTACTACTCTTGGGTCGGCGCACAGTGCGCGGCGGCCGGCTATGTGACCTACGCCATCGATCTGCGTGGCCGTGGCAAGTCCGAGGGCGAGCGTTACTACGTCGAGACTTTTGACGAGTACGTCAGTGATCTGCACACGGTCGTGAAGCTCGCGAAGAGCCGCGACCCCGGCCTGCCCCTCTTTCTACTGGGCCACAGCGCGGGCGGCGTCGTTTCGTGTCTCTACGCGCTCGATCATGGCGCCGAGATTGCCGGGCTGATCTGCGAAGATTTCGCGTTCGAGCTGCCCGCACCCGACTTCGCGCTCGCCGTGCTCAAAGGCGTCAGCCATCTCGCGCCCCATGCCCACGCCCTGACCCTCAAACATGCGGATTTTTCACGCGACGCCCAGGTCGTCGAGGCGATGTCGAGCGATCCGCTGGTCGCTCACGAGTCACAGCCCTTCGCTACTGCTGCGGCGATCGTGCGCGCGGATGAGCGTCTGAAGCCGAACTTCGCGAACATCGCGACGCCGCTGCTGATCATTCACGGAACGGCTGACAAAGCGACCAAGCCCAGCGGAAGCCAACACTTCTACGAACGAACAGGGTCAACGGACAAGACGCTGAAGCTGTATGAGGGGCGTTATCACGACCCCCTGAACGATCTGGGCAAGGAAGAAGTGATGTCCGACGTCTTGCACTGGCTGGACACCAGGTCCGCTGTGCGCTGACCGGCGCCAGCGAGCGTTCGAGGCGCCTCAGAATACGTCGTCCGGCTTGGTCGCGGCGTGGGGCAAATCCAAATTCAGCGCGGCCACCGCGGGCGCGCCGCCCGAGAGATATTGATAGCGCGCCAGATTGCCGAGCACGCGCTCCACGTAGGTGCGCGTTTCGTCGAACGGGATGCGCGCGACGAAGGCGTCGATGCCGATTTTTTCTGGGGCGCTCAGCCAGCGAAAGACGGCCTCGGGGCCAGCGTTGTATGCGGCCGCGACGAGCGCCAAATTGCCGTCGAAATAGCCGCTGAGTTGGCCTAGGTAGTGCGCGCCGTAGCGCACGTTGCTGTCCGGCGACAAGAGCGCGGCTTCGCTGAACGGCTCGTGCAGTTGCTCCGCGACGCGGCGTGCGGTCGGCGCGATCAGTTGCAAGAGCCCGCAGGCGCCGGCGGGTGAGCCGGCATTCGGATCGAACACGCTCTCTTGACGCATCACCGCGAAGATCAGGGCCGGGCTCAGAGTTTCGCGCGCGGCGGCGGCCTGCACGAGGTCTTGGTAGGGCGTCGGATAAATGCAATCCCAGGCCCAGGTGTTGGCGGCGCTGGGCGCGATGTCGAGCGCGTCAGCCCGCACCACGTCCTGGGCCAAGCGGTAGCGGCGTTGTGCGACGCCCAGCATGCCGTAGGCCTCACATAGGGCTTCGCTGCTGCGCGGCGCGTATTGTCGGCTGAAACTCGACTCTTGCTGGGTGAGCAAGCGCTCGGCGTCTCGCGCGAGGCCGACGCGGCTGAGTACTCCAACGTCAGGGGGCAAGGAGAGCGCGAGCGGCGCATGCGGCGTGCCAGGCGCGGCGCTCTCTGCGATCAGGGGCGGCTGAGGCGCGCCCACGATGCCCAGCCGCCCACGGGCCGCCAGGCCGAAGAAGGATAGCGGTTCGTTGCGTGCGACTTCGCTGAAGACGGTGATCGCCTTTTCCTTCTGGTTGCCGAGGGCGAGCGACAGCGCTTCGAGGTAGCGCAGCCGTACGCGGTTTCGGCGATCCTTGGCGAGCGCACCCAGGCGCGCGAAGGTGGGCGCGGCGGAGAGCGGTTGATCGGTCTCGAGCGCGCATAGGCCGCGCTCGTAGCTCGCGTCATTACCGAAGCGTGCGCGCTTGCCGAACGTCGATAGGTACTTGTCGTAGAGACCGCGCGCTTTGAGATATTCGCCTGCGATGAAGCGCAGCCGTGCCGATAGGTATTGTGCTTGCTCGGCCCAGTCGGTTTTTGGAAATTGGCGAGCGACGCGCTCGTAGCCGGCGATTGCGCGTTCATCGAGCTGTCCGCGTGACAGGGCGCGCGCGGCGAAAAAGAGCGCACGCGGCGCATTTTCCGGATCTTCGCGCGCGGCGCGCTCGAACAGCTCGGCGGCTTTGGCGTAGTTGCTGCGTGCCGCGTACAGCGCGAATGCGCGCAGGTAGGTGATGCGACCGATGGGCGCCGGAGAGCCAGGAGCTTTGGCGAGCAGCGCGAGTTCGGCTTCGGTCGCGTCGACACGGCCGGCTTCGGCCAGCTTGCTCGCGCGGTCGAGGTGTTCGGTCTTCGTCAGGCGCGTTGCGGGATTGCCGTCCAGCACCTTGACGGCTAGATCCGACTCGGGACGCAACGGCGCGGCGAGGGCGAGCCAACGGTAGTCGGCAATGGCGGTGCCTCGGTCGCCGACTTGCGAAGCGAGGGTGGCGCGCAGCGCGCGGGCGCGCACTTCGGCGCTGCGCGTGCGCTTGGATTTGCCGAGCCGGGCGAGCACGCGATCGAGTGCCATGCGCGCTTTGGGCAGCGCCAAATCTTGCTGATGAGCGGACGCCGCCGAGAGCAAGGATTCGGTATCGCCGCGTTGTTCGAAATAGCGCGCGGCCTCCGCGAACGGCCCCACGCGCAGCTGGGCTCGTGCACGCATTTCGGCGATTTGCGGGGCAAGCTGCGGCACCGCCGTGTGCAAACCTTCGAGCAAGGTGAGCGCGGCGGCCGCGTCGTCTAGTTCGAGCGCTACCCGAGCGCGCACGAAGCGGACCTCGGCCTGGCTGCGTTCCTGCTCGGGCAGTGCGTCCAGGGCGGCGCGCGCATCTGCCCAGCGCTCGGCACGCACCAGCGCGGCGTAGCCGGAATCGCTGGGCGTGCTGGCCGCGGCTGGTGCAGCGCTCGCCAAAATAATCGGCGCGGGCGCATTGTGCGAAAGCGATGGCGACGCGCTGGCCGCTGCGCCCGGCGCACCGTGTGCCCCGCGATCACAGGCCGCGAGTAGCACCCACGCCCAAAGCCTTGGTCTTAGAAACCCCAATGATACTCCGCCCGCAACATCGGGGTGAAAGCCTGCCCTTCACCGATGGTAGAGAGCAAAACATTCCAGCGCAAGGACACGCCCAAGCCGAAATTCCGGCTTGCGGCGTAATCCAAGCCGAGCACGGCGGCCAACAGCGCGTCGTTACGATGAAACGGCTCGGAGCTCGGCAGCGGGCCTGCGATGTGCTGAAAGCCGACCATCAGCGCGCCGTACGGGATCCACTGCAGGATATCCAACTTGTACGACAAGCCCGCCACCGCCGAGTAGGCCCCACCGCGTTCGCTCGGGGTCTCGGCGTTTGGCTGGTAGGTATGGGTCGAGCCGAGCAACTCGAGCTTCAGGTCGAAGACATCCGAGAGGCCATACGCCCCGTGTAGCCCGAGTGACGGTCCGGCGCTGTAGTAGCTGGGATAGGCGGTGAGACCAACGCCACCGCCCACGTGCCACTCGCGCTCGAAGGCGCGTGCTTGACGCGGAGCCAGCCACGCCGCCGCAACGAACAGAATCCCGAGAGGCAAGCCGCGCTTCATGAACGCGCCGAGTCTAGCCCGAGATTCTGGCGCGATCAGAGCATATTTACGGGATCGACGTCGATCGCCATGCGCACCTGACGGTGCACACTGGCGCGCGCCACCGCGAGCAGGGCGTCACGTAGCGGCTTGCGGTCGGCGGCGCGCAGCACGAACCGGAAGCGATAGCGGTTGCGCAGGCGCGCCAGCGGCGCGGGCGTCGGTCCGAGGACCTCGACGCCCGACGTCACGGCAGCGCGCGCGATGGCGGCGATGCGAGTACACTCGGCCAGCGCTTGGCCTTCGTCGAGCGCGTCGAAGCGCACCAATGCTAGCCGCGAAAAGGGGGGGAAACGCAGCTCCTCGCGGTCGCGCATCTCTTGTTCGATGAAGCCGGGCACGTCGTGGCGCAGCGCAAAGGCGATCGCGGGGTGTTCGGGCTGACGAGTCTGAATCAGCACCTTGCCCGGCGCGTCCCCGCGCCCCGCTCGACCCGCAACTTGAACCAACAAGTGAAACGTGCGCTCCGACGCGCGAAAATCCGGCATCGACAAGGCGGAGTCGGCGTTGAGCACGCCGACCAGCGTGACGTTCGGCAAGTCGTGGCCCTTGGTCACCATTTGGGTGCCGACCAAGATGTCGATCTCGCCGGCGCGCACCCGTTCGATCACTTGCTCGCTCTTGGCGCCGGCGGCCACGTCGCGATCGAGGCGCGCCACGCGGGCCGCGGGCAGCTGTTGCTTGAGCGTGGTTTCGATGCGTTCGGTGCCGGAGCCTTCCTCCGAAAGCTTGGCGGCGCCGCATTTGGCGCAGCGCTGCGGCACCTCCACCACGTAGTCGCAGTAGTGACACTGCAGCGATTCGCCGCGCGCTCGATGCAACGTCAGCGACACCGAGCAATTCGGGCAGCGTACGATTTCGCCGCACGAGCCGCACAACAAACTGGGTGAAAAACCGCGCCGATTGAGGAATAAAATCGCCTGTTCCCGCCGCGCTAGGCAGGCCTCCAGCGCACGGAACAGAGTCAGGCTGAGCAGTCGATCGCCGCCGGGGCCCGCCCCCACGTAACGCAGATCGACGATCTCCACCTGAGGTAAGACGGCCGTGCTGCGCGCGCGCGCAGGGAGCTTCAAAAGCTCGAGCCGACCACTTTGCACCAGCGCAACGCTGGCCAATGAGGGCGTCGCGGAGCCGAGCACACAAACCGCACCGGCGCGATGCGCGCGCAGCAGGGCCATGTCGCGCGCGTGATAGCGCACGCCTTCCTCCTGCTTGAACGAGCCGTCGTGCTCTTCGTCCACGCACACCAGCCCCAGATCGTGCACGGGCGCGAACAGCGCGGAGCGCGCGCCGACCGCGACTTTGAGCTCCCCGCGGCGCAGCGCGCGCCACATGGCGTGCCGTTGAATGTCGGTCAGGCCGCTGTGCAGCACCGCAATGCGGTCACCGAGTCGAGCGCGAAAACGCGTGACCAGTTGCGGAGTGAGCGCAATCTCGGGCACGAGTACGATTGCGCCGCGTCCGAGCTCGAGCGCGCGCACGGCCGCGCGCAAGTAGACCTCGGTCTTGCCCGAGGCGGTCACGCCGTCGAGCAAGAAGCTCTGTTTTTCTGCGCCTTCGAGCGCGACAGTGATGCGCTCGACCGCCGCGGCCTGGGGCGGAGTCAGCTCGGGCGGGGTGTCTCGAGCCACCTGGGCAAAGAACGGATCGGCGTGGGCTTCGACACGCTCGATACTGACCAGCGTCAGGGCTTCGAGCCGTTTGACCGCCGCGCGTGCATTGGGCCAAAGCTTGCTCAACTGAGGCGTGGTTTCGGGCCCTTTCTGGCGCAAATGCTCCAAAATCTCACGGGCTTGGGCGCCGAGCTTGGCCCCCGCTTCGGCGCCATCCACCGCGCTCACGCGCTGCACCATGCGACCCAAAGACTCGACCGCGAACGACTCTCGCTTCGAGAGCGCCTCGGCGGCAGTGCGTTCGACGGCGGGCAGCGCGAGCTCGATCACCGCCCCGATCGGCGCGATGTAGTAGCGCGCCAGCTCCTGTAAGAAGCTGAGCAGCTCGTCTTGCAGGACCGGCTCTGCGTCGACGATCGCGCGCAGCGGCTTCAGCTTGTCTACCGGGAAATCCGGAGCTTCCGTGCCGACCTCGAGCACCACCCCGAGCACACGCCGGGGCCCGAACGGGCACAGCACGCGCGCGCCTCGGCGCAGCTCGGCCTGCAGCTCCGCGGGCACGAGGTAGCTGAACGCCTGCCCGAGCGGGACCGGGATCGCGACGCGCGCGAAGACTCGTGTCGGCTCGGCTCCGGTCACGATGCTTTCAGCTCAGTGGCTGAGTCCAAGATAGTAAGCGCAAGCACCAATGGCGACGATCAGCAGCACGACCCATGGCCAAGACGCTGCGCGTTCGGTCGTCGGCAGGCGTACACCCGGACGATTTCGCACGAGCGCTTCGAGCGAGGCCGGCGGCGGCTCGTTGCGCGGCACGTGCACCGACTCCGGCGCATCGTCGTCCGGTGGTGGCGGCAGGTAGTTCCTACCGCGCGGCGGGTCTGGGGGCTCTGACACGGAAATTGAGCGTCCCAGGCGGACCTGCTCCGGTCAAGGAGCAACGCCGCCGCAAGCGGCTTCAGCCGACGGGCGGCTTGTCCAGACCGAAGCCTTCGTGCAACGCACGCACGGCGAGCTCGGTGTACTTGGCTGCGATGATACAGCTGATCTTGATCTCGCTGGTGCTGATGGCCTGAATGTTGATGCCCTCGCCCGCGAGGATCCCGAACATCTTGGCCGCGACACCGGCGTGCGAGCGCATGCCGAGACCGACGATCGACACCTTGACGATGTCCGGGTCGTACTCGACCGGCTCACTGCCGTACTCGGCCGCGGTCTTCTCGATCAGCTCCTTGGCGCGCGGCAGATCCGACTTGGCGACGGTGAAGGTGACGTCGGTCGTGTCCTTGCCGCCGCGCGAGGGGCTCTGGATGATCATGTCGACCGAGACGTTGTGCTCGGCGAGCATGCCAAAAATCTTGGCTACGACGCCGGGTTTGTCCTTCATGCGCACCAGCTGAACCTTGGCTTCGCCCTTGTCGTAGGCGACGCCTGCCACGGCCACTGATTCGAAACCTTCTTCGCCGACTACCATCGTTCCTGTCCGATCGCTGAAGGAGGACCGTACGTGCACCGGAACTCCGTATTTCATCGCCACTTCGACGGAACGGATCTGAAGCACCTTGGCGCCCAAGGAGGCGAGCTCGAGCATCTCTTCGTAGCTGATGCGATCGATCTTGCGCGCCGAGGGGCAGATGTTCGGATCGGTCGTATAGACTCCGTCCACATCCGTATAAATTTCGCAGACGTCGGCTTTGATCGCGGCGGCGATGGCCACCGCGGTCGTGTCCGAGCCACCGCGGCCGAGCGTGGTGATGCTGCCGTCCGGATCGATGCCTTGGAAGCCGGCTACCACCGCGATGCTGCCGCCCTGCACCGCTTGCAGCAGCTTGGAGCCCTCGATGCTTTGGATGCGCGCCTTGGTGTAAGCGGCATCCGTGCTGATGCGCACCTGGTGACCGAGGAAGCTGCGCGCCTTGCCACCGAGCTGCTGGATGGTCATCGCGACCAACGCCGCGCTCACTTGCTCACCAGTGGAGGCGAGTGAATCGAGCTCACGCATGTCCGGCGTGGCCGAAATCTGATGCGCGAGAGCCAACAAGCGGTTGGTTTCACCGGACATCGCGCTCACGATCAGCACGACTTGGTTGCCCTCCCGCTGACAACGCAGCGCGAGCTCGGACACGTTTCGCATCCGGTCCAGGTTGCCGACCGAAGTACCACCGAATTTTTGGACGACGAGAGCCACGGGGTCTCGCCTGGTAGCCCCCAAGACCGGGGGCGTCAAGAGGGGGCGTCAAGCGTAAGAAGCGGTGATAACGTCGGCCCGGGATGTCGCCGCTCGCGCACTATGTGGTGGAGACGCTGGTCACCCTCCTGGCGATCGTGGCGCTTTCGGTGCTGGTCTTGCTGGGGGCGCGGCGCGCCGGGATGGGCCGCCAAGCGGGGCCGCTCGAACTGGTCGGGCGGCTGCCGCTCGATGGCCGCCGAGCGGTTTATCTCGTTCGCGTGGGGACCATCATCTATGTGGTCGGGGCGAGTGAGGCAGGCATCGCCAAACTAGGTGAAGTGAGCGAGGGCTCGATCGAGCTGCCCACCGCACCGAACCAAAACGAGACGTTCCGGGAGGTCCTGAGCCGTGCGTTCGGTAAGAAGTCGTAGGCAGCGCGCCCTACTGGGCCTGGGGGGCCCGCTGCTCGCACTCCTCAGCCCCGCTCTCGCCCAAGCCGCGCCCGTCGCGACCAACAACGGCCTGGACGAAGCGTTCATGCGTCCGATGACCCTCGTGGTCGTCTTGGCGCTGGCGGCACTGCTGCCATTCGCGTTCATGACGTTGACCGCGTTCGTCAAGATCTCGACCGTGCTGCAGATCGTGCGCGGGGCGATCGGCGCGCAGAACATTCCCTCGAGCACCGTAATCATGGCGCTCGCCGGCGCGCTCACCTTGCTCGCGATGGCGCCCGTGGGCACGCGCATCGAAGCACGCGCGCGCCCCTTGTTCGAGCCGGGCGCCGAGCGCGATACCAGCAGCTGGGTGATCGCTCTGGCCGAAGCCACGCGCGAACCGATGCGCGATTTCTTGCGCGCCAATGCTTCGGGCCGAGAGCGCGCGCGATTTTTCGAGATCGCACGCGCCGCGCGTCCCGTCGCCGAGCGCGCAAGCGTTGGCAAAGATGACTTCGTGATCCTGGTGCCGTCATTCGTCGTCAGTGAGCTGATCGCGGCGTTCGCGCTGGGCTTTGCGCTGTACCTGCCGTTCTTGGTCATCGATCTGGTGGTCTCGAACGTGCTCTTGGCGCTCGGCATGCAGATGATGAATCCGACGCAAGTCAGCTTGCCCTTCAAGCTATTGCTGTTCGTCGCGATCGACGGCTGGGGGCAGCTCGCCCAAGCGCTGGTCACCGGCTACCGCAGCGGCTAGAACCGTGCAGCTCTGACGGAAGCTGCGCGCGTTCATATGCCGGGCGCGCATGGCTATCGATTCGAAAGTTCGATGAGGGCCTAGCCGATTCGCGCTCTATACTGGAGTGATGGGAAAGGCGAGATTCCGCCGTTGGGTGGCCGGGGGAGTCAGCGGCGCGGGTTGCTTGGCGCTGATCGCTTGCTCGGGTTCGAGCGCGAACGATCCGCTGCCCCAAACTGCGAGCTCCGCGGGGACGGCCCAACAGACCAGCGCGGCGGCGGGTGCGGCTCAGGCGCCCAGCTCGAGTAACGCTGGCGCGGGTGCCGGCACGGGCCAGGCCGGCACTGGCCATTCCCCAGACACTTCGGACGCGGGCGCAGGACCTGCGGGCGGCGTATCGGGAACGAGCGGCGGTGTCGACTTCTCGCATGGCGCGCGGCTACTGGTTCCGCAACGCAACATCGCGGTGGTCCGCATCGGCCCGACCGGCCTCGAACCGCCGAACACCGTCGATGGTATCGACCTGAGCATCGACCTCACGTTCGTCGATGGACCGACCTACCCGCGGCAATTCGAGGTGGGTTTCGAGCCGCTGTGGGTGATCGTGAATCACTGTCAGGAGCGAACAGGGAAGTTCAACGTCAGCTCCTTGCAGGTGAAGCAGGACGTGGATGGCACCGGCGCTCACCTGAAGATCGAGCAGACCGACGGACACTACCTATTGACCCACGACGGGCCTGGGTATCACCAAGTCAAGGTCGCGGGCACTTTCCGAGTCGATGCCCTGCCGCCCGAAACAGAGGGCTGCCCTCCCATGCCGACGACAGCGGCGGATATCCCGGTCACGTTCACCGCGAACATCGGCATTCAACGCTTGGCCTCGACCAAGGCCTCGGCACCCGTCGCCTGTGGCGCCTCACCGGTCATGCTGTCCGGCCGCAACTATGGCGGCTCACGCGTCAGCCTGCTGAACGACAAGGGCCAGATTTTATTCGGCGCCAACGTCGATTCCAACTACCCGTTGGACGTGATCGTCGAGAGCGAGAAGCCGGCTCAGATCGCCGAAGGCAGCGGAGCGATCGGCGGGATCGCATACGATGGCCTGGTCGTGACCGGCGAGCCGCAGCTGGTTCGACTGAGCACGACCTACGGCACGCTCTTCACCTACCAGTTGGCGAACACGTCACAGATCGACGGCCTGGACGTGAAGTTTTGGTCGAGGGCGACGCAGTCGGTCAAATCCCCCACTACCCCGCTGGCGATGGACAGCACACCGGCGGTGGCTGCTAGCAAAGTGCTCGGAGCCACCGCCACGCTCTCGGTCGGCGGAGTGAAGGTCTGCACCTCACTCTTGGCGAGCGATTTCAAGATCTCGCTATTGTCCCCGAAAGTCTGCGACATTCAGTACGAGAGTGGCCCCGACCGCGACCCGGGCATCCCGGGGTTTCTGGCGACCTTCATCGACAAGGCCGGTACCTGCGAGCTCGAAGTCTCAGTGCCCGGAGCCAACAGCGAAAAAGGCTTAGCCACGCATCTCTCTTCGGTGCTCGCGGCGAAGCCATAGGACCAATACCGTCCGCTTTGGAACTTAGGCCCAACCTTGCGCCAAGAGTGCCTTCAAAGTTAGAAAAACGAGTTCGAATTCAAACTCGTTTTCTGAAATCAAAGTGTCTGCCGCGCCAAAGCGTCGGCCTTTCGGACTGGATCGAGTGGTCGCCTCGCGGCAGCTCGCGTGCGCAAGGGTGCTGCGCGGCGCTCGGTCACGCGGGCAGCAGCGCGGACCGCACTTGCGCAAGCGTGACCTCGAGAGGCGACCCAAACCTCTCAACGCGAGCGGCTCAAAACCGCCCAATACCGGTCGCTGCGTCGCGCCACAGCGCGCTGCCGAGCTCGCGCGGTCCGTCGCCCGCCCAGTGCGCAGCAAAGGCGTCGCGCAGGGCAAGCTCGGCTTGCTTGCCGCGCGGGGAAAAGCCCCACTCGGCCTCTTGCGACATGTCGTCCGGATCGGCGTACAGGCGCCAGACGAAGAAACCGGCGAACCACGGTTCGTCGACGAAGGCCGAGAGCAGCGCGCGATATGCCTCTGCTTGCGCGCCTTGATCGGGCACGACGTGGCTCATCTTGTCGGGCCACTCCCAGGGACGAATCGCCGGATTTTCGCGCGTGGTGTAGCCGAATTCGTTGAAGAAGATCGGCTTTTGCCAGAACGCGGCCAGCTTGGCCAACCGATCGCGGACGCCGCGCCCGCCCGCAGAAAGCTGTTCGAAGCTCGCGCCGTCTTTCTCCGCAAGCGGAAAGAACGCGTTCAACCCGATCACGTCCAGATCGCCCAAGATCACCGTTTGCTCGATGTCATCCCAATTGCCCGCATAGGTGAGCAAGCCCGGATACGCGCGCCGAACGTCGCGCAAGATGGGTTGGAACGACTGCGCGTGCGCGGTGGTGAGCCAGCTGCGCAGCTCGACCCCGACCGAAAGCATGTCCGCGTGCGACTCGCGCGCGACCTCCGCCCAGGTCAGCAAGAATGCGCGGTAGTTGCGGCTCCACTCTTCCCACGCCGCATCCGAACCCGGATCGAGCTCACCGCGCCATTCACCACTCTCGACCCACAAGTGCGGTACTATCAAGACGCGCAGGCCGAGCGCGTGCGCTTGCCGCACCGAGCGTACGATCGCGCGCCGAGTTTCGGCGAAGGGTGCCTCGAAGTTCAGCGAAATTCCGGTGCTTTTCAGATCATTGACGCGTGCAAAGGGCGTCAAGCTGACCCAACTCGAACCGAGCCGCTTGGCCTCGAGCAAGGTGCGCTCGAACGGCTCGCTGCTATAACCGCGCTTGGGATGAAGCGCGCTCTCGATGGGTCCGATCGTGATACCGCGAATCGTTCCGCGCGACCCTTCACTCCAAGCGTCGGAGCCCGGCGGGAGGGGCGTTGCCAGCGCTTCCGTACTGAAGCACGCCAGCAAGCCGAGCGCGAACGGCCACCGCCGCTGTTTAGCCATACAGCTTTCGATACAGCTCCGTGAGCCGCTGATCGTCGATGCTCGCCAAATCGGCAACGACCAGATCCGCCCCATGCGCATACAGCTCTGCCTCGGGATAGCTGTGCCCCACCGCGATGCACGGCAAGCCCGCCGACTTCGCCGCTTCGATCCCCGCCAACGAATCTTCAATCACGAGCGCGCGCTGTGCGACCTCTGGCGTCACCAACTTGGATAGCGCCTCGATGCCCAGCAGGTAGCCGTGCGGATCGGGCTTCGAAGCACGCGTATCTTCCGCGGCCACCACGCTCACAATCAGCTCGCGCACACCGAGCGCGTCGATGCCCAGCTCGATCTCATCGCGCAGCGCCCCGGACACGATGCCCACCGGGCCGGCGGCGGCGCGCCGACGAATCAGCTCGGTCGCGCCCGGAAACAGCGGCAGCGAGGCCTCCGCGCGCGCGCGGTACAGCGGGCGTTTGGCCTCGACCAGCTCGGCGATCTGCGCGGCATCGAGCGGCCGGCCCGAATCCATCAGGATCGCCCCGAAAGCCCCTACATCATCGAAACCCAGATACTTCGCCCAATAATCGGCTTCCGTGAGCGTGATTCCGAGCGGCACGAGCGCGTCCTGGAATGCGGCCAGGTGGACGGTTTCGTCGTTGGCCAGCACCCCGTTGTAATCGAACAAGGTGGCGGCAAAGGTTTCAGGATTGGCAGGAAACACGGGCGTTTTCACCGAGATGTCGATGCCGAATGCGAGCCGAGCCTTCCGTCAGTTCGGTTGCATTGGCGGTCCGGCTGTGTCAGGTTCCGCGGCCGTAAAGGACCGAATGAGTCGTAACACATGAGTAAGGGTGATCTTCTCGAAATGGAGGGCGTGATTCAAGACGCTCTCGGCGGCGGCCAGTACAACATCAAGGTCGATCAAGGTGGAGCGATTGTCCGTGCCCAGCTCTCCGGTCGCATGCGCCGCCACCACATCCGCGTGCTCCCGGGTGACCGCGTGCGCGTGGCTGTTTCGCCGTATGATTTGTCGCACGGTCTGATCGTTTACCGCGGCAAGTGAAGCGCGGCAGGGCGCAGCTCGCCCTCTGCCTCCGCCTCCGGGCGTCGTTGCTGTTGGCGCTCGCGCTTTCTTGCTCGCGAGCGCCCGAGTCCAACGACCGCGAGCGACCGAGTTCATCCGGCGTCGCATCGAGCAGCGCGAGCGCGCCGCGCTACGACGCAGGCGCGCCCGTTCTGCTCTACCTCCCAGACGGCGGCGACACCGTACAGTTCGGCGCCGCGCCGGAGCTACTGCCCGGACTCCCTCCGACCAGCTCGCGCTGTCCCGCCGAAATGGTCGACGTGCGCGGACGCTTCTGCATCGATCGCTACGAAGCGACCCTCGTCGATCAGCGCCTCGGACGACGCTTATCGCCGTATTACCACCCGACACGCGCGCAAACGGCGGCATCGTTCAAAGATTGGTCGCGCAGCACCCAAGGCGCACCGCTCGCCGTCCCGCCGCCGCCCGATTTTCAACTCTCCGAAGACTTCGAGCCGCGCGCTGAATCACACGCGAGCGTGACGCCCAGCGGCTACCTGAGCGGCACCCTTGCCGAGCTCGCTTGCCGCAACGCCGGCAAACGCCTGTGCACGCTCGACGAGTGGCTGCTCGCTTGCCGCGGGCAAGGCGGTCGCAAATTCCCCTACGGCGACCAGTACCAAGAAGGACGCTGCAACGTCTTCCGCGAATCGCACCCGGGACAGATCCTGCACCATGACATGTCGACCGGTCACCTCGATCCACGCCTCAATCTCGTGGAGGGCGCGAACGGCCCGCTACTCCGCAAAACCGGCGCGACCGAGAGCTGCAAAAGCGCGTGGGGCAGCGACGCGATCTACGACATGGTCGGCAACCTGGACGAATGGGTCGACGCACCGGTGGGCGCCTTCGTGGGCGGCTTCTATGCGCGTAGCACCCGCGAAGGCTGCGATTCCAAGGTCAGCAGCCACCCCCGCGCCTACTTCGACTACAGCCTCGGAACCCGCTGCTGCCGCTAGGGATTCGGCCGGCGAGCCAATGAAACGCACAAATGTAGGCATGTGTGGGTGAGTGTCGTTACGATTCGATCGTGATGCTCACCCCAACTCGGAATTCCCTTCAGATCTCGAGCTTTTTCCGACGCTCCCCGAGGCGCAAACGCCTCACCAGCCTGGCGCTGGTTTTGTGCGGCGCGCTGCTCCTGGCCGGCTGCGGGAACCCGGTGCAGCGCAGGCTCGAAGGGCGCTGGCTCGGCGAAAGTGTCGAAAATTTCGACGCAAAAGACGTGGCCGCCGCCACCGGCTGGGCGCGCGGCTTGAGCCTCGAGTTCGCCGGCACCCGCCTCACCGTCGCCGTGCCCGCCGAAGAGCCGCGTACCGGCAAATACAAAGTCGCCAGCGTGCACGAGAACGACGTGCAGCTCGCCGTCACCCGCCTCGACGGTGCGGTCGACACCGCGAGCCTCAAACTCGACGACGAACGCAGCCTGCGCTTCATGATCGGCGACACCCGCGCGATCGTGCTCCGTCGCGAACAATAGCTTCCAGAGTGGGGCGCTCGCGCTCCAGCCGCGCACCTCACAGCACGCGCTGTTCCCGGCGCATCGCGCCCGCGCGACGAATCGCGCGGCCCTCACGGCCCCCCTGAGGCCGCCAAGAGCGTCAAGATTGCCAAGATCGCCAAGTGCTCAGCGCGACGAGGGCCGCGCAGTGCACCGCTGAGACGCGCGGCGAATTGGCGGTTCGCGTGGTGTGTCGCGTTTCGCATTGTTCACGACGACGAGCGCAGCCTTCGCTTCATGCGTCGGCGACGCCCGCGCCTTCGCTCCTCCGCAACACGGTAGGCGCTCAGCGCGCGCGTCTACGGACGCAGGATGTCCGCCCAACGCTGCTCACGTCGAGCTCGATGGCGTCGAAAGGCGCAGCGCGTACCTGTACGCCTCGAGTTCTGCGTTGTCGAAGCAAGCGTAGCTCCACGAGCGCGGCTCAGTCCGCCTCGACGCGAACGCGCAGCTTCAGTCCCGCCGCATTCATCTCGGCTCGTAGCGCAAGGGGCAACGTACTGGGCCTCGACGTAGCCGAGGGTTCGCGCCCACGCGTGCGTGGCGGGATCGCGATCGCCTCAATCGCCATTCCACGCGGTTGGTTCCGTGCGTCTGGCACGCTCTTCGCTATGGGGCGTGGCATGGCAACTCTGACCAAGAGAAAGACAGCGCGTCGGGCGGGAAAAGCGTTGTCTAACAAGCGTGCCCCGAGGCGCAGCGCGACACGCAAGGATCCGAAGGGCGGGCTTACCGCCGCAGGGCGGCGCTACTTTGCTCAGAAGGAGGGCGCGCACCTGAAGCCGGGCGTAACAGGCCCGGCGGATACGGCGGAGAAGATGAGGCGCAAAGGCTCTTTTTTGCGCCGCCACTTCGCGACCCTGCGCGGGCCGTTGGTCGATGAGCAGGGCAAGCCCACGCGGTTGGCTCTGTCCGCGCATGCCTGGGGCGAACCGGTGCCGAAGACCAAAGCCGCAGCCGCGCGCCTAGCCGCCCAGGGCACTCGTTTGCTGGAGCGTTACGCGCGGAGCAAACAGACGGCGAGCAAAGGTGCGACTCGTGGCCGGTGAGAAGAACTCGTTGGTCGCGAATATCAATCGTCGTAAGCGCGCAGGGAAGAGTCGATCGAAATCACGTTCGACCATCTCGAGCGACGCTTACGACCGCATGGAAGCGGGCTGGCCCACGAAGAAAAAGAAGAAGACCGCGAAGAAGAAGACCGCGAAGAAGAAGACCGCGAAGAAGAAGACCGCGAAGAAGAAGACCGCGAAGAAGAAGACCGCGAAGAAGAAGGCGTGAGGCTCGCTCCCGGATGCGTGACGGTGGCCGGAGCTAGCGCCGACTCGGCTCTCCCACCCCCAAAATGCTTCCGGCCAATGGGCCTGGGGAATAAATCGACTCCGATTTGCAACAGGTACCGGCCCGTGTCACCGCCATGGGGTGCAGCACGAGACCTCGCGTCCGGATCGGAGCCACCGATCGGAATGGGACAACCGGAGTGGCTCTTTTCTAGCGGAGCTGTACAAGGCGCACACGACTGCCGTCCGACGGCACCTGCAGAGCTTCGGAGTGCGGGGCCACGATGTCGATGACTTGGCTCAGGAGGTGTTCCTGGTGCTGCACGCCAAGCGAGAGCTGTTGGCGCAGATTCGCCCGTTCGACCCCTGGCTGCGCGAAGTTTGTCGGCGCGTGGCAGCCGGTGACCGGCGGCGTGCACACCGCCGCCGCGAGGTTGCGTTCGGCGAACCCATGGCGATTGCCGACGAAGCGAACGGCACCGACGCTGCGTTCGAGCTCGAGGAACAGCAGGGACGACTGCACCACGCGCTCACCCAGCTCGACGAATACTCACGTGACTTGGTCGCGCTGCACGAGGTCGGCGATCTGCCGCTGGTGGATGTGGCCGAGCTGATCGAAGCCGACCGCAAGACCGTGCGCAAACGGCTGGAAGCCGCGTTGCGGCGCTTGTCTGCGCTGATCAGCGCAGATCACACGCAGACTCCTCGCTCTCGTAACCTCGCAACGCCACCGGCTCAGCCCGATATCCAACCGCGCCGTGCCAGCGAATTTCGTGTGCTCGCGCGGCACCCGGCCGTGAACGTGGGTCTCGTCGGTTGCGTGCTGATCGCGGTTTGGCCCGGCGCGGCCACGCTAGAAGCGCTCCAGCTCGTCGAACAGCAACTGCTGCGTGCGGCTGAAATCTGCGGAGCGGGCGCGGCATTTTTCGCGGTCGTCGAGGCCAGCACCGTGCCGCCGGATCGGCAGGCGCGCAAAAAGCTGATCGCGATGCTGGAAGACCCGCGCGGTGGCATCTCGGTGTACGCGGCCGCTCTCGAAGGGGGCGCCGCTTGGATCGTGCGCCCGATCATGTCGGGGCTCGCGTTCTTGGCGCGGCCCCGCTTCGCCATGCAGTACTTCGAAGGCGCTCCGAGGGCCGCAAATTGGCTGGTCCAGAATTATCCGCAGCTGACATTGACCAGCGAAGCGGAGCTATTACACGCAATCAGCGTTCTTCGGTCGCGCCCCGAGTCGGCCGCTGATCAACCATGAGCCGACCGAACGCCTCGACTGACGGTGGGGTTGAGCGTTCGAGCAATGTCGAACCCCTCCGCGCCCATTGGCGAAGGTGAGCAAACTGTGCATCACAGGGACTCGACCTCGGAGAGCAAACGTTCTCGATAGCGTCCCAGTGCGAGTTAGCCCGTCAATTTCCCGAGCTTGCGCCGGTCAAATCGCCCCGACGCTGCAAGCAACCCCAAAGGGAAGGGCGTCTCCCGATTCTTGTGCTGCGGCGACGACCACTCTTCGGCGAGCGCCTTGAGCTCGCCCGCCGTGATCAACACGATGTTCCGGTCGAAGTGCTCGGCGTGGTATTTGATTGTCTCGACCTCGGACTCTTCCGTGAACGCGGGCGCGATCACGAGAAAGATCGGCACGCGCTTGTCGGCGGCGTTCATGTAGCGATCGAACTGGCTGATGCAGTCTTTCAAGTTGAATAGGCCTGGCGGGTCTTTCGACTTGTTGTCCCACATCAGGTAGTCGGATTTCAGGCTCAGTAGGCCGTCTGGGCGATCGGTCCCGGGCTGCTTGAGTGGTGTGTGCCCCAGCTTGGTTTGAAAAAGGTATTGCGTTGCGTGCTCGAACTTCGCTTCCATTTCGAGATCCTTCTCGATCAGGTGTTGGGCTCGAAGCAGCTCGCGATTGCGTGTGGCGAAGTCGGTGAAGAACTCGTACCAAAGCGAGCGCTCGTCGACTTGCGGGTCTAGACGCGGGCGCAGCTCTGAAAAATGGGCGATTACGCGCTGTACGCGTTCGTCGATTGTGCCTGACGGAGAGATCCCCAGGTCGCGGCACCAGTCCGCGAGCTCTTCGCTGGAGAGGCCATAACGGGGCGACGCGCTCGAGATCGCTTTCGAAGGCGGGACGTTGAGCACTACCCGTTCCACGAGGGCGTCCACCTTGTCATACTTGCCGAAGCTGACGCCTTGGCGCTCGAGGACGTCGCTCAAATGAGCCTTGGTGCGAACCTTCCAGAACTTGAGTAGCTCGCGGTAGGCGTCAGAGCGCAGCTCGATCTCGAGGGCCGCGCGTATCTCGCTGGCCAATTCACTGGGGATCACGTCGTAGTCCTGCCCGTCTTCCTGGCGAATACTGAACAACAAGCCTTCTTGCTGGAGCCCACGGCGAGCAGCGTTGATTTCCGCGCGCGAGTGGAGCTCATTGCCGGTTTTGGGGAAGCGGCGCAGTTTGGCCTCGAGTACGCGGTGCTCAAATTCGTTCACTTTGAGATGGCGGCGAAGCTTGCTGAGCAAATTGGCTTCATCCGGCGAGACACTGTCGGCCTGGTCCCACGCCACACCGAGGACAAAGTTATATGTTTCGAGATCGCGGTAGCGCGGCGTCCCTTTGTCACCGCATGCGAGTTGCTCCAGATCGAGTTCGTTGGACCGATCAAGAATGCTCTGCTCGACTGCGATCACCTTGCCGTCTGTCTCGGCGAACGGCAGCAAGCAGTCGAATTGCTCGATCAATACGTCGACGAGGAGAACTCGGCTCAACGCGCGAACGCTATCTTTCGGTTCACGGGTGAGCACCTCAGCCAGCGCCTTGCGTACCGTTTCGGCGGCCGTGTATTGCGGCTTCGACTTCACGAGCGCATTCCGGAGCTCGTCGTCCTTGAGCTGATTGTGATCGATGACGTGAGCGCTGGCGATGCGTCGAAGGTCGGTAACGGTCCCGACCAGTGACACTACTTTCTCGAAGTCCATATTTCCCCGACTTGGATGTAGACGAAACGGTGCGCGTGCTCGAAAGCGAGCATCGAATTGAATCCTTGATGCTCACACGGGGGCCGCGTTCACGCCAGTCTGATTTGCGCCGGGCGTGTCGAGCATGGTTGTCAAAATGCCTATTGCACTCATGCCCTTGTTTCGGCGCCATCCGCCAAAGCGCTGGCAGCGAAGCGAGCCTTGATGCATGGTGGTTCGAAACTTCCAATGGACCGCGACCTCGCCATCCGCAACGCCGCTGTCGAGCATTGCGGCGCGCTGACTGCCATCTGGGGTGACGCGGTCCCCGCGGCGGAGTTGACGAAGGGGTTCGAGTACGAGGGGGAGCAAATCAAGCTGGTCTCGTGGGGCCGCGGTATCTTCAAGCCTGAACAACTGAGCGACGGACCGTTGACAGTAGTATCGAGCTTGGGCTCGACCTACGCGGATGAAAGTTTAGACGGCGACGTCATGCTCTACGACTACGCTCCGGCGTCGTTCGATTGGGCAAATCAGGGGCTGCAACGCCTGTCACAGGTTGGGCGCGTGGTCCTCATGCTCAAGCAGGTTAAATCGAAGCCAGGTTCGGAGTACATGATCTTCGCGCCCGTTGTAGTCATGGGCTATGACGATACTGCGCGTAAGTTCCGACTGGACCTATCGGCTTCGAGACGGGTCGGCGTTGGCGCGGCCGTCCAGCCGCCACCAACTATCTATGCGCGGCGATACGCAGAGTCGATGGCTAGAGTGCGCCTGCACCAGGCATACTTTCGTCGCGATACTTTGTCGGCGTATGCAAGCAAGTGCTGCGTGTGCCGGTTGCGTGAGCGTCCTTTACTCGATGCGGCGCACATTGTTGCTGATGGGGCCGACGGGGGCGTCGCGAGTGTCAAAAATGGGCTTTCCATGTGTCCTACGCACCACCGTGCCTTCGATCGGCACTTGCTGCTCGTTACCTCCGATTACAAGATCGATATTCGACGGGATCTGCTGAGCGATGCGAGTGGTGAGGCCACGAAGCGATATCTGTTGGACTTTGTCGGGCGCGAAATCGACCTGCCGCGTGACAAGCGCTACCGTCCGGATCCGGAATTATTGCAGACCAAGTGGCTGCTGGCGTGCTCCTGACCCTCGAACTGAAGCCGACGGGGCACCGTGACCTGGGTACCCACCGCGCAAGCCAGCCATCCATCGAGCAACGCGCGCAAATCATCAGAGCAAAGCACGCTCGCCCGATCCGGGTGCGAGCAACGAGTCGGCTAGGTCGCGCTCGCCCGCGCCGAACGCCGTGCGCTCTCCAAATTCGCCAATCGGACCGACCAGAAATTCCATGGGTTGACAGTCTTTCCAGGTTAGACTCACAGAATGCGCCAGGAATTCTCTCTCCGCTTCGAGCCCGCGTCAGGCGCCAAATTCGTTCAAGCGCAAGCGTACGTTCGAGCACTCGAGGCGGCCCTTGAGGGGTTGACTTCGTTGCGTGCGGCTCTCGCCCCGGATCTGGCGACAAAACATGGCTGGCCAATGTTGCAGGTCCGTGACGCGCTGACCTTCTCTATTGGACCTACCAGCAAGGGCAGTCTGATTGTGCCGCTTGTCGCTGGCGGAGGCGATAAAGGCCCTCAACTGGCCAGCGACGCGATTGCGCGCGCGTTTTGGAAAGAAGCCGGGGTTGAGCTTGGGCGCGTCTCCAAGGGGAAAGCTTCACGCCTGAGCGCAGCCGGGGCAGAGGCCCTCGCTCGTGCGAGTTCGGCGGCTCAGGATAGCGCCGCCAAGCTTAGTTTCGCGACTAAGACGAGTGGTGGAAAATGGCGCTCAGTGGCCGCAATCACGTCGCTCGAACCCGCGCTGCGTAGGCACGCGGCGTCTCAGCGCCAAGGCCACCGAGCAACGACCTCGATCAGCGGTCAAATCGTGTCGCTCAGTTACGACCCTCCCGGTTTCATCCTCGTGACGCAAGCGTCGAAGCGCAGTGTGCGAATGCCTAGCGCGCTTCGCGACCGCGCGCGGGAATTGTGGGGGCGGGAAGTGGTGGTGCTGACCGACGGCGTAGTGGCCGCTGACGGCGCGGTCGCGGACCTGCAAGCAATTGACATTCGCGCCGCTGCAACTGCTCAGGCAGCTGACACAAGCTTTGACGAGACATTTGGCATCATGCGTGGCTCGTGGGATAGCGACGCAATCGCCGTGGAGCTGGCCCCTACGCGTCACTAGGCTACCGAATGTCAGGCGGGGAGCACACGTGGAAACGAGTCATGTTCGATACGAACATGGTTTCGCGGTGGATGGACGGCGATTCCAACTTCCAGGCGCCACTCAAGGGGCTCGTCCGGCGGTTGGCGAAACACAAGGCGGTTTTCTTCGTGTCGGCCGTTACCGTTTAGGAGCTGATGGTATTCGCGCGGTTGAGTGGGGCGCACCAAAAGGCCCATCGCTTTCTGGCCGACACGTTCACCACTCTCGAGTTCGATGAGCGTGCAGCGCTCGAGGCAGCACGCATCGGCGCCGCTCTCCCCGCGGCGAAAGGCGCTAAGCAGACCGTGCGAGACCTGTGGCATCGAGACATCGCAATCCTCGGCACAGCTTTCGTACACGAAATAGATGTCATGATAACGGCCAACGGCGTTGATTTTCTGCCGTTTCAGGATCTGGTGTCTTGCGCCATACATGTCGTCGCTGCCGTGTCACTGCGTGGCGGAAAGGGTGGACCCAAATATTGAAAGCGTGTTCTGGGTAGGCATGCGCGTGTGGGCTTGCCTCTGGCAGTGACTGATGGGGAGCGCGCTTTGCATGGTGACCTGGCTTTGATGGGAGTCGGTGGCGAATCCATCGAGCAGCGCCCCGCAGCCCAGCCGACCAGTTCGTCCAATCCGCGAAGGCGGCGAGCCTTGGAGCTTTCGGTGTATAGGAGGGCGCCGCGTGGCAATCGAAGCAAGGAAAGCTGCTTAACTCTCCGACATTGTGTGCGGGAGCGCCTGTGTTTCGAGGGTTGGGCGCTGGATTTTTGCTTGCGACGAGGAGGGCCCGGGCTAATCAGATACGTGGCCTATCTTTCGTCGTTCTCCGCTATCTGGTGTTCTGTCTCGACCCTGACGCTGTCCATCGCCGTGTGTGGCGTGGCAGCGTGCGATTCCGGCTCGTCTGCTAACGGCTCCGCTGCGGGCGCCTCGGCGGCCTCTGGTGGCAGTGGCGTGCTCGGCGGAAGCGGAGGAGCGAGTGCGGCTGCGGGCGGCGGTGCGGTGCAGGGTGGCGCTGCGGGGGCCGGGTTGGGCGGGGCGAGCGTGGGCTCCGGCGTGCCCATGGAGAGTGAAGTGCCGCAGCCCGCGGAGCCAGTGAGCGATTTCATCGTAATCGATCAGTTCGGGTATTTGCCCGACTCGGAGAAGATCGCGGTGCTGCGCGATCCGGACAAGGGTGCCGACGCGGATGCGGGTAAGAGCTACACGCCGGGCGCGAAGTATCAGGTGATCAACGCGGTCAGCAAGGCGGTCGTCGCCGAGGTCGCACCGGTGGCTTGGAACGCCGGGGCGGTTGACGACAAGAGCGGCGATCGCGCGTGGCGGGTCGACTTCTCGTCCGTCAAAGCTCCGGGCGTCTACTACGTGCTCGACTCGAGCGGCGCGCAGCGGTCCGATCTGTTTCGCATTGCGGAGGATGTGTATCGTCAGGCGCTCCGCCACGGCTTTCGCACGTTCTTTTATCAACGAGCCGCGTTCGCGAAAACGGCTGAATTTGCGGGAGAGGGCTGGGCGGACACGGCCAGTCACATCGGCGCAGGGCAAGACAAGAACGCGCGCTTGTACGGCAAGACCGACGACGCGACGACGGAACGAGACCTGTCTGGCGGCTGGTACGACGCAGGCGACTACAATCGCTACACCGCGTGGTCCGGGGACTACATCGTCACGCTCCTGCGCATGTACGAGGAGTCACCGGGCGTGTTCGGAGACGACTTCGGTCTACCCGAGTCCGGCAACGGGCAGAGTGACGTGCTCGACGAGGTGCGCTTCGGGCTTCAGCAGCTCGCACGCACGCAATCCGAGAGCGGCGGTTGCATTTCGGTGCTGGGCGTCGCTAGCAGCAGCCCGCCTTCCGCATCGGCGGGGCCGAGTGTGTACGGTCCAGAGACCACCAACGCGACCATCCGGGCGGGCATTGCCTTCGCTTGGTCGGCGCGCATGTTTCGCAGCACCGACGCGGCATTTTCCGCGGACCTGCTGGCGCGTGCCAAGAAGGCCTGGTCCTGGGCGGAGGCCAACCCGAACGTGGAATTCGCCAACACCGGCAAGGTGGCAGCGGGCGAACAGCAGGCGGTCGCGAAGGACGTAGGGCTGTACAAGCTGGGCTTCGCCGTAGCGATGCTGCGCGCCGATACGGACGGGGCACTCAGCTACAAGGCGTTCTTCGAAGCGAACTATGCCAGTGCGGGCCTTGCCGTGTTGACGGGCTACAACGCCGCCTGGGAGTTGCAGTTCACCGAGTATTACCTGGACTACGCGGCGCTGCCCGAGGCCGATCCGACGATCAAGGCCGCGATCACCAACGCGTTCACGAGCAGCATCAGCGGTGGTGACAACCTGGGCGCGCTGACGCGCGATCCCGATCCGTATTTGGCGTACGTGGCCGACTACACTTGGGGCTCCAACGCTCACAAGGCTCGCACCGGTTGCCTATTGCACGACGTGATCTCGTTCAATCTCGACAGCGCGAAGAACGCCGACGCGCGGCGTGCGGCGGAGCGCTATGTGCACTACTTTCACGGCGTGAATCCGCTCGGGCTCGTCTATCTGAGCAACATGGGCAAAAGCGGCGCGCACAAATCGGTCACCAGTTTTTACCACTCTTGGTTCGCGGACAAGAGCGCCAAGTGGGATGAAGTCGGCGTCTCGACGTACGGTCCTCCGCCCGGCTTTCTCGTGGGCGGCCCCAACCCCGGTTACGACTGGGATCCACAGTGCCCGGGCAACGCTCAATGTCCGGCGGTACGCCCCTCTCCGCCGTACGGGCAACCCCCACAGAAGAGCTACGCCAACTTCAATGACAATTGGCCGGTCAACTCTTGGGCGGTGACCGAGAACTCGAACGGCTACCAAACCTATTACTTGCGGCTGCTCGCCAAGTTCGTTCACTAGAGGCGCGCCCCTTCGCAAAGAGTTGCGCTATCCTCCGCGCAGCATGACCGCCCGACGTATCGATGCCAGCGCCGTAGCGCGGCAATTTCGCGACCAGCTGCGCCAGCAAGTCGCGCAACTGCCGGCGCCGCTCACCCTAGTGGGTTTCCTCGCCACGGACGCGGCGCCATCGCGCACCTATGCCGACTACACGCGCATCGGCTGCGAAGATCTGGGGATCCGCTTCGACCTTCGCGAGGTCGACCGGCTCGAGGTGGAAGACGCCATTCAACAGGCGAATAGCGATCCCGCCGTACACGGCATCATCGTCTACTATCCGATCTTTGCGATCGAGCGCGACCGCTTCATTCAAGACCTCGTAGACCGTCGAAAGGACATCGAGGGGCTCAATTCCTATTGGGCGCGCAAGCTCTACCGAAATGAGCGTTTCGTGGATGCTGCCCAGACCCAGAAGGCAATTCTGCCCTGCACTTCCCTCTCCGTGGTCAAGCTGCTCGACGCGGCGGGCTGCATGGCGGGCCGCGCTGACGGCACGGGGCCGCTCGCGGGCACGCGCATCGTCGTGTTCAACCGCAGTGAAGTGGTCGGGCGACCGCTCGCCAGCATGCTCGCGAACGACGGCGCCGAAGTGTACTCGTTCGATATCGAAGGCCCGCTGCTGTTCAGTGGCGCACACCAGCACGCGACGAGCATTTCGCGAGCGGAAGCGCTCGCGGCCGCCGACATCGTCATCACGGGTGTCCCCAGCCGCGCGTTCCCCTTGGTCTCCGCCGCTGAAATTCGGCCCGGCGCGGTATGCGTCAACTTCTCGACGCTCAAGAACTTCGCCGACGACATCGAGACGAAGGCCAGCGTCTTCATTCCCCGAGTGGGTCCCATGACCGTTGCAATGGGGCTGCGCAACACGCTCCGGCTATACGAAAACTATCATGTCGGCTAGCTCGCCCATCGGGACCTCACGGCCTCTCCGCCGCGCTGCGCAGGAAAGCGCGCGCGTCAGCCGGGCTCCGCAAGCGAATGAACGCGATGTGTGCGTAGGCGGGATCCACCATGCGTGCGCCATAGCGCTTGCGCAATCGGCCGTGGCTGCGCAGCGACCAGAGCAGCACTGACTTCCTGCTGAAAAACGTGAGGCGGAACGACTCGCGGTTGCCGGTGCCGGGCCACAGCTCTGCCTTGGTCCAGGCTCGAATCAGCGCGCGTCTGACGCCTTGCAGGAGGGTCCGGGGCAGTGAATAGTCCAACCAGACGACCGCCGTCACCTCCTGCCATTTGATGGGCACTGTTCGATCGTAGTTTCCATCGAGCACCCAGCGCGGCTGCGCGAGAGCCGCTCGCAAACGCGCGAAGAACTCGTGATCGGGCGGCTCGGACCAATTGGGCTGCCAAAACAGCGCGTCCATTTCAATCAACGGCTGATCGAGCCTCGCGGCAAGCCGCTTCGCAAACGTCGACTTGCCGCTACCCGACGCGCCCACCACATTGATCCGCGCGAGGTTCAAGCTGCTTCTCCGACCATCTCGGGGGTCGCTGTCTGGTGTACAAGACGCCGCCCGTTTCGGCAAGGGCGCCGACTGCGCTTGAGTCAGCGCAGGGATTCGCCCGCAGCACGCCCCGAGCACGGGCTTGCGTCGCGTTGGTGGGGGGGGTGATGGTCACCGAAAGCAGCGCGGCCGCACCCAGCCTTCGGCGTCATAGGCGTCGCATCCGCAATGGGACGCCAAAGGTTGCGTCGCCAGCATTGGTGCCAGACAGTTGCGGTCAATCACTAGCGGCCGCGTTGTGTAACCCGCCAGAGTAAAGAGACTGATCGTTGCTGGCGACGCGTGAGAAAAAAAGACTCACCGCGAGTGAAGGAATCGGAGCCGCGTAGCTCTAACTGTGCTCGTGAGTCGCTTTCGAGTCGATGGCCGCTCACCTAGCTCGATCGCTCAAGTGAAGCTTGGCACGACCGAAGGCGGCCGTGTACCTAGCTCGCGCTTTCCTTCAGGAGAATCTCAACGAATGTCATCGCTTTTCCATGCTCGGGTTCCAGGTCGAATGGGCGAAGCCACGTCTCGGTTCCTTGTATCCGCGGGCAGCGCGTTGCTGGCAATCGGCGCGTTACCTGCCTGCAGCGGCAACACGGGCGACTCCGACGCGGATTTCGTGGCCAGCCAAGAAAGCGCGCTCGTGCAACCCAGCCCCGAAAGCGTGTGCAACAGCGATCCCCGGGTTTGGGATGGGCTCGTTTCGCTCAACGTGTGCGTTGGGGCGCGCCTCTTCTTCGACGAGACTTTCGGGGGCAATGGCCGCACCTGTGGCTCGTGCCATCCGGTCGGGAATGACTACACCATCGATCACAGCTTCGTGCAGGCTCTGCCTGCGAGCGATCCGCTGTTCGTGCACAAAAATCCGAACTTTGCGCTCGCCGATCTAGAAACGCCCGAGCTCGACAACCTGGCGCTCGTGCGTGAAAATGTGGACGGCTTCAACGACCTCGCTCACAAGTTCGTGTTGCGCAGCGTTCCGCACATTTTCGCGCTTGCCACCAGCACCAGCCTTGACACCACGGACGGCACGAGCTCGACTTTCAGCGAGCGCACGGGCTGGTCGGGCGACGGCGTGACGGGCGGCGCGCTCCGCGACTTCGCCAACGGCGCCATCGCTCAGCACTTCACCAAAGATCTCGGCCGCACACCGGGCACGTCGTTTCGCTTGGCCACGCCCAGCGAGCTCGATCGCTTGTCGGACTTCCAGAAGTCAGTTGGTCGAAGCAACGAGCTGAACTTGACCGCCGTGCGCCTGAGCGATTCGTTCGCAGAGCAGGGGCGGCTCGACTTTTTGGACCCGCAGATCGGCCGCTGCAACGAGTGCCACGGCAACGCGGGTGCGAACGCCAAGGCGACTGGTAAGAACGCGAACTTTTTTGGCAATTTCGAGCGCTTTGCGGCCGAGCTCCCGGCGCGTCCAACGCTCAATGGGGTGATCGTTCGCGATGGCGGCTTCGGCGGTCAGGCGCTCACGGCACCGAACGTCGCACTCAGCGTCAACCCTTCCGGCGTCGGTGACGACCCGACGTTGAACGGGTTTGGCGACGGTTCGTTCAACGTGGCCTCGCTGATCGAGGCCGCGGACACCGGCCCCTTCTATCACCACAACAACCTCGGCTCGGAAGGTGCGTCCATCGGCCTGGTCGGAGCGGTCGCGTTCTATTCGAGCGCCGCGTTCAATACATCGCTCGCGGGCAAGAAGCTGAGCCAACAGTTTGGAACGCCGATCACCCTGCCCGGAAACTCGCTGGTCGAGATCGCCGCGTTCCTGCGCGTGCTCAACACCTTCTTCAATTTGGATCTGGCCACGCAGCGCCTTCAAGCGGCCAAGCGCTTCAACAGCAATTATTGGGACTTCCGCAGCGATCTGCAAAAGACCTTGATCAAGCTCGGCCGCAAAGAGGTGGCGGACGCCCTGCGTGTGTTGGCAAGCCCCGATGGCCCGCCGCTGCACACTGCCGAGCAGGGCACGCTCAGCGCGATCCTTGCTCAGCTCGATTCCGCGTCGACCACCACTGACCCTGCCATGCGCCTCTCACTGACGACGAGTGCGCTCGCGAGCATCGCGGGCGTTCGGTCGCACTTCGGTAGCGGAGTGAGCTTCACGCTGGGCTCGGGTACACTGATGTTTTGATGCCGTTCGCTGGTGCCAGCCACGTATTTTGCCGATCGCAGAGCTCGATCGTCAGGTGAGCGGACGCGCGGCAATCACGTGGTCGCGATACGCTTGCCGTGTCGAAAGGAGCTCGTGATAGTCGTGAATCCGGGGCAGCACGGGGTGGGCAATGGGCAGCTTGAACCAGCGGCTGACGAGTTGGCCAATCGGGATGTCACCGATGGTCAGCGCATCCCCCTGCAGATACCCGCGCTTCGGCAGGGCTGCAGCGAACTTCACGAGCCCGCGCGTCACTTTGTCGATCAGCTCTTCGTCCGACGCCTCCTGGACAACGCCGACCGCGTTGCGCGTTGGCAATGGCGCAGGCAAGATTCGTGCAGCTCCTTGGGCGGCGAAGAGCGGGTTCAGCACCAGCCGAACCCAGAGCCTGCTGAGCGATGGCTCGAAGGTGATCGATGCCCAGTCCATCCAGCTTTCGGAGCGTGCATACTCGTGGTGATCCGCTGGCGCCAGCTTGCCCGCGCCGTGACGCTTGGCGAGGTAGCGAACGATGGCGTTCGATTCCCAAAGCACGAAGCCGTCCGCTTCTTCCAGCGTTGGCACGGTGCCATTGGGATTCTTTGCTAAATATTCGGGCGTGTCGGTCACACCGTAGCCATGGCCTGCGTCGATCCGCTCGTGTTCGACACCCAGCTCTGCCAGTGTCCAGATCACCTTCTGGACCGAGCTGGATCCGCGTCGTCCCCAAATCTTGGTCATGGGTCCTCGAAGTTTGCGCTTGGTCGATCGATCCCGAGATCCCCGCGCCGCGTGGTGTTCTCGTACCCGCTGCGAAAGCGACGGCGATGCTGGCGCTCGGGCGCAATCCGGTCGCCACTACGAACACCAGCGTTCATCGATCTACGACAGGCAACCGAGCGATGGCATCGATTGCCCCGCGCGCGTCGGCGCTCAATTGCCAATTCGCTGCTGCTGCGTTGGCCTTCACTTGTGCAGCCGTCGATGCTCCCGCGATCACCGAAGCTACGGCGCGGTGGGACAGCAGCCACGAAAATGCCAGCTCCAAGAGCGAGTGGCCGTGCGCGCGGGCGTAGTCCTCGAGCTTCGCGGCGATCGCGAGATGCTCGGGCTTGAGGAAGCGATCACGCAGGCCCGAAGCGGGCGCGGTCAGCCGAGTTCCCTCGGGTGTGGGCTCGCCAGAACGGTACTTTCCAGAGAGCAAGCCGCTAGCGAGCGGGAAATAGGGCAGATACGCGAGCCCAGCGCGCTCGGCGGCTGGCAGCACGGTCTGCTCGTCGTCGCGCTTGAGCAGGCTGAACTCGTTCTGCACGCTGACGAAGGGCGCGAGAGAGCCGCGATGGGCGGCCTCCGCGCTGGCATTCAGCTGCTCGACATTGAAGTTCGAGCAACCGAGCGCGCGCACTTTTCCGCTTCGCACCAGCTGATCGAGCGCGCCGAGTGTGTCGGCGATGGGGACTTCCGGATCGGGGCGATGCAGCTGGTAGAGGTCGATGTAGTCCGTATCCAAACGGCGCAGGCTGTCTTCCACCGCGCGGCGGATGTATTCCGGGCGCGCGCCCTTGCGCTCGTCGTCGAGGGGCAGACCGAACTTCGTCGCGATCAAGACTTGGCTGCGGCGTGGCCCGAGCGCTCGCCCCAAGTATTCTTCGCTGCGCGTTCCGCCATAAATATCCGCGGTGTCGAAGAAGTTGAGGCCAGCTTCGAGTGCTGCATCGACCACGCGCTGAGTCGCTCCCTGATCGAGCCGACTGCCGAAATTATTGCAACCAACGCCGACCGTCGAAACCTCGAGCGAACCGAGCTTACGGAATTGACTCATCGCTTCCTCTAGCCCCTGGTTTAGACCTGACGCGCGCGCGTGTCCACTAAAGAAGACATGGCGCTCCCGGCCCAGCGCGCCAGGCGCTCGGGGGGGCTCGATGGCGAGCAAGCTTCCCTTTGTCGATCAGCGCCACGCCGCCGCGCTCGGCCGTGTGGAGCAGGCGCTCAGCGCTGAAGCTCGAGTAAGCGCGTGAACGTGACGCCTTCCACGGAGCGCGTGAAGGTGAGGGCGCGCAACCCACTGACTGCGCAATCTTCGACGGCGGGAGCGAGCGGAGGGGCGAAGGTCACGCTTTGGATCGTGCCATCGCCGGCCACGCTCAAGGTGAGGCCAGTGCTAGCGCTGACGCGGTTGCCCGTGGAGCGAGTTTGGTCGCGGAAGCAACGATTCATCAGCTCCAGCGCCGAGCTGACGCCGCTTTCGATATCGGAAATCGACGGCTGAACGGGCAGTGCCGGCGCGGCTCGCTCTGTGGAAACCTCTGGCCTCGCGGGCTGAATCCCAGGCGCGGAAGCGTGAGGATGGGCGACCGGTGCCAGCTTGGCTACCGTGCGATGCGATTGACCGCCGCCATCAGCCACCACTGCCGAAGCGTTGCCTTCGACGCTGCCGGTGCGGCCATCGAGCGCGAAGTTGCCGCGCGAATCACGGCGCAACAAGAATGCCGGTGCTGAATGCGTGCCGCTGGGTTCGACCGCGACCGTGCCCTCGCTCACATCGACCTGCACACGCTCGCCGACTCGCTCGACGCGGAATGCAGTGCCGTGCACCGCTACGCGCGTGCCTTCGACCTCGACCGCGAACGTTTCTGGTTTCGGATTGGGGACGACTGCGGCCGAGAGTGCGCCGCTCTCCAACTTCACGGTCAAGAATTCACCGGCATCAGTCACCAGCGCGGTTGCGTGTGGCTCGAGCGTCCAGCGTGCGCGGCCTCGATGTTCGACCGAGAGCGGCTGATTGCCGGCGGTCAGCCGTGTACCGAGCGCGAGCTGATCGCCGTTGAGCAGCTGAGTGCTCAGCTTGGCGACCGGCTTGGCCGGCAGCGATTCGGGTTTGCGAGCGACGACGATCGCGACCACCGCTGCGACGGCGACGAGACCCGCGGCCGGCAAGCGCAGTCGATTCAAGAACGAGCGGATAAGGCCGGGCGATTCCGGCGGCGGCTCGCGCAGCAGACGCGCTTCCACGCGATCCCAATCCAGCTGCGGAGTGCCTTGCTCGCGCAGCTCCAAAATCAAGCGGTCGAGTTCCCGCTCTTCGGGGCGTCGTTCCAAGCTCACGTCGACTCTCTTTCAGTGAGCGACTCGGCGCTCTGTGTCTGTTCGTCGCGCAACTCGCGCGCGACGAATTCCAGCGCGGGCTCGTCCCGCAACATCTCGAGTAGCTCGCGGCGCGCGTAAAAGAGCCGCGTGCGTACGGTGAGCACCGGCGCACTGACCACCTTGGCGACCTCGCTCGGCGACAGCCCTTCGAGCTCGTGCAGCACGAACACCGCCCGCTTCTTGTCGCTCATGCGATCGAGCAGCCGGTAAAAGGCGGCCACGCGTCGCGCGCGCGCCAGCTGATCGTCCGGCAAATCACGTACGTCCGCGCCAAAGCTGTCGTCCGCCGCGGGCTGGAGTACGGGGCGGCTGCGTGCCGCGCGCCGCTGCATCAGCACTACGTTCACCGTGAGGCGGTAGAGCCAGGTCGAGAAACGCGATTGGCCGCGGAAATCTTTGATGCTGCGGTAGACTTGCAAGAACACGTCCTGCACCAAGTCTTCGAGGTCGCCGGGGCGGCCCGTCATGCGCAGGACGAGGCGTGCGACATCCGCGCGGTGATTTCGGAAGACCTCGCGGAACGCCAAGTTGTCGCCGGCTTTGCAGCGCTCGACCAAGTCCGTGAGGTCATTCACAGCGCGTAGCTTAACCGCTACCGGGCTGACTTGCCGGTCGTCAGTTGCGGGTTCCGACCAGGAAACGCGACCGATGTGGGGAGTGGCGACCACGAACTAGTCAGATGCGCCACACCCCAGATTGTTTCAATCTTCAGCACGCGGAGTCGTCTGCAAAAGACGACTCCGGGTACTACCGACGACTCACCCCTACATCTGCGCAGGGGTTCTCGGCTCAGAATACGGCTTTGAGCTCGACGGCCGTCTTCTTCTTGGTCGTCAGCACGTGATTCAGGGCGCGCAACAAGCGGGTCTTCGCGGGACCGGAGACCGGCTTGCCTACCGTCACCGACTCGATCAGGCGCGGCGTCACCGCACGACCAGAGCGCGGCTTGGCCGGCTTCTCGCCCTCGGCCGGCTTGGTGCCAGCTTTCTTGGCGGCGCGCTTTTGGTGCTTCACCTTGCGATCCTCGGGGCGCAGCCGCTCGAGCTCTTGCGAAGCGACGACGATGCGGCGCGGGTCGATCTTGTTGTCCTGGAGGAATTGAGCAAACTTGGTGGCCATTGATTTCTTCTTGCGCGCGCGCCGGGAAACGAGGAGGAGGATGCCAAACGCCATCCACAACGGACCGGCGGGGGCGCGGAACCTAGCTTGAAGCCTCGAAGTCGTCCAGCCGCCCGCTCGTTGCCCAGTTTCTAGGCTATTTTATCGACAAATCGCCAGCTGCGGGCCGCCCGGGCCGAACCCAGGCTAGGATATGGCGATGCCCGACGGCGAACTCCAGCGCGTGCGACTCGCCGCTGCATTTGTCGCCGAGCGCGCTTCCGCTCGTCCGCGGGTCGGCGTGGTGCTCGGTTCAGGCCTCGGTGCCTTCGCGGATCAACTGAGTTCGGGCCTACGCATTCCATACGCCGAGATCCCGGACATGCCGCGTTCGAGCGTCGTGGGTCATGCCGGCAATCTGTGCACGGGTTCGCTCGGCTCGGTGGAGGTTGCGTGCTTGCAAGGTCGCGCGCACGTCTACGAAGGCAACAGCCATGTGCGTTCGGTGTTCGGAGTTCGCTTGCTCGCCGAACTCGGCTGTAGCGTCGTACTCTTGACCAACGCGGCGGGCGGCATTCACGGCAGCTTTGCAGCCGGTGATTTGATGCTGATCACCGATCACCTGAACTTGATGGGTGACAACCCGCTCTGTGGTCCGAACTTCGGCGCGGGGCCGCGCTTTCCGGACATGAGCCAAGCCTACGATCTGCGCCTGCAAACGTTGGCGCGTGAAGCCGCGCGTCACGCCGATGTCACACTGCGTGAAGGCGTGTACGCCGCCATGCTCGGGCCGAGCTACGAGACGCCAGCGGAGATCCGCATGCTACGCACGCTCGGCGCCGATGCCGTCGGTATGAGCACGGTGCCAGAAGTGATCGCGCTCCGTCAGCTCGGCGTGCGCGTCGGCGCGATCAGCTGCATCACCAATTTGGCGGCTGGATTGTCGGCGCAGCTGCTCGACCACAGTGAGGTCGAAGCGACCGCGCGCCGCTCGCGCGACGCATTCACGGCCGTGCTGACTCGTTGGGTCATTTCCGCAGGAACGGACGCCGCGTGAACGAAGCCAAGGCAGAGCTGACACCGGAGCTAGCCGAGCTCGTATCTCGCGCTCGCGCCGTGCGAGAGCGAGCCTACGCGCCCTATTCCCGGTTCCTGGTGGGAGCCGCGCTGCGTGCCGAGAACGGCGAAATCTTCGTCGGCTGCAACGTCGAGAACGCGAGCTACGGCGCGACGATCTGCGCCGAGCGTTCGGCGATCTTGGCCATGGTCGCGGCGGGCCAGCGTGCGATCACGGAGCTCGCGGTGTTCACCGACGCCGACACGCTGGCCATGCCCTGCGGCCTGTGCCGGCAAGTGATCTCGGAGTTCCAACGCGACGCGCGTTTGGTGGTGGCCAATCCGAGGCAACAGCGCGTGCTCGGCTTCGCCGAAATTTTCCCCGAACCCTTCGTGCTCGATCGATGACCAAGCCGCGCCTACTGCCGCACGACCGAGTCTTGCCCGGCGACCCTCCCGAGCTGATCGTGTACGACCGCCTGCAGCCGTGTCCGTACTTGCCCGAGCGCATCGCGCGCATGCCGCTGCGTATTCCGGCGCGCCTGCTGCAACGCACCGAGCTCGAACAGCGCTTGGATACGGGCGATCGCCGGCAAGGGATATTTCTTTACCGCACGTCGTGTCCCGGCTGCCGCGCGTGCGAACCGATTCGCATCGAGGTGGGTCAATTCGTGCCCAATCGCTCACAGCGTCGCGCGCTCGAGCGTGGCAACGCGCGCCTCACCGTCGAAGTCGCCGACCCGATCGCCGACGCGCGCCGCGTCGAGCTGTACAACCGCCACAAAGAGCTGCGCGGGCTAGCCAGCGATCGTGATGGCATCGATCTCGAAGGCTACCGCGAGTTTCTCGTCGTCAGCTGCTGCGAGACCTTCGAGCTACGCTATTTGCTCGATGGGCAGCTGATTGGCGTGGCGCTCGTGGATCGCAGCGACGAAGCGCTTTCGGCTGTCTACTGCTACTACGATCCGAGCTACGAGAAGCTCGGCATCGGCACATTCTCGGTGCTCAAGCAGATCGAACTCTGTAAAACTTGGGGCCTGCGCTACCTGTATCTCGGCCTGTACATCTCCGAGTCCGAGCGCATGAAATACAAGGCGCGCTTCCTCCCGCACCAACGCCGCATCGACGGCACCTGGCAAACCTTCGACCGCGAACCCTGACGTCGCCATCGTCGAGAACGCCCTGGCGAAAGACCAGCCGATCACGGTCCCCGCGGACGTCGTGGGCGAATGGTGGCGCGGTCGCACGGATTTGCGGGACAATATCCTCGACAGCGTCGACGTCGAACCGCTGACTGAGGCCGTGGCCAAGCGCGCCGGCGAAGCGCGGGCCGCTATCAAGGGGGCGACCCTCGTCGATGCGATCGTCATGGCTTCAGCCGCGTCCCGCGGGGATGTTGTGTATTCGAGCGATCTCGAAGATCTAGAGCGCCTGCGTCGATATTTCCCCGGCGTCAGGGGTCCTTCGAACCTGAAAATCGTCTGGGCTTACAAAGCTCATTGGTATCTTGAAAACAGGGTTCGAATTCGAACCCGATTTTCAAGATGCAAGGGCACGGTTCGCTTGCGACGGCCCACGTGTTCGGTCGCGCTGACACGGGCACTCGGTGAACTTTGAGGTGCGCTGCCGGATCGCGAACGCCCTCTCACTCTTGGCTCAGGTGCTTACATTTTTGGCGTGGCTGCGGATCAGGTCGAGCATTGGCTGATCGCTGTCGAAGTTGCCGTACCAGCCTTGCGGTTCGTGTGGCGGGTCGCCCATGTATTTGCGGTCGCCCTCGAGGAAGCGATGGTCTGCGTGTTCGGCGCGCGCTTCGCCGTTCCAGGCCCAGAAATTCGAGCCGCAGATCGGTCCGCCGCTCTGGATGCTCGACTCCACGGCGTCGTAGATCATGCGGTAATAGCGTTGCCGGAAGGTCGTGGTGGCGCTCGGCTCATACAGCTCCCCGTCACGGGGGAAGCCAAATTCTTCGAAGATCAACGGCTTGTTCAGGGCTTTGGCGATTCGTTCGTGCGTTTGCAGATACTCGGCGATCTTCGCCGAGCCGCTGGCCCAAGTTCCGGACAGGTCTTTTCCGTTTACCCAACCCCAATTGAGCGGCCAGATGTGGGCGGTGACATAGTCGATCTGTGAGTGCGCCTCGGCGACGCGAGCTTGCCGGTCATCGCCATCGCCAGCGGCGATGGTTCCTTCGTGGCCGAGCGATACGAGATGATTCGCATCGAGTGATCGGATCAGGCGCGCGCTGCCGTTGATCCACTCATAGTAGGCCGGCAAGGTCGCCCTGACGACGGCCTCGATCACGCCCGGGCGGGGCTCGTTGCACAGCTGCCAGGCCATGATCGTCGGGTCGTCGGCATAGGTCACACCGGTGACGCGATTGGTGCGCCCCACCAGCTTTCGGACGTGATCATGGAACATCGCGACCGCGGCCGGCGAACGATAGAAGGCGGCGTTGTAATCGGGGAATTCCGGCCACGGATGCCGTGGATCGCCCATGTCCATGTACTGACCGGTGGCGTACCAGAGGTAGCTTCCGAAGCCGCCTGACCACTCCCAAAAGTTGCTCAGGTACAGGACTGCCTTCATGCCGCGCTTTTCGACCTCAGCGAGGCAATAGTCGAGGCCCTGCAGCAAGGGCTCGTTCCAGCTGTCCTTGCTTCGAAAGCCCGGTTTGATGGAGCTTTTGAGCGGGCCTTCTTCGGCGGCGGCCAAGATGCGCAGATTGCCGACGCCGAGCGCGTTCAGTCGATCCAGCTCACGCCCGAGTCGCGCGCGGTCCCCATACCCCGCGTCAGCGCCGAGATAAGCGCCGTACCAAATATTGGCGCCGGCGAAGCGGTAGGGTTTGCCGTCGAGCATGAGGCGCATGCCCTCGCGGCGCACGAAGCCAGTTTTCACGCCGTTCGATGGGGCCTTGGCTGCACTCGCTGCACTCGCCCCACCGCAACCAGTGAGCGCCGAGCCGCCGAGCGCGACGCCAGCGGCCAGCATTGTCCGCTTGTTGATTTTGTTCATCGAGTTTCCTACGCGCGATACGAGCTCAGCCGAGAGTGCCTGCCGTTCTGAGCCGAATCAAGCCGTCGATTCGCGCTGCGAGGACACGGGCGTGCTCGGCGGACGAAATCCTTTCCACCAGGCGATCGGCGCTGCAATGATCGCGGATCAAAAATAGCGAGTAGTGAGTCACGTTGCCCTTGTCGTCGTGCTCGGCGCTCGCTTGGATACCGCGGACGCCGAGCACGGGGATGCGGCGGTTGCGGAACGTGAACGGGAAATGCCGAGTCAGGAGACAGCCGGCTTCGACCTGGAAGGTGACCGTGCTGCAAGTCTTGAGAAAGATGTGCCAGCACGGGACCGCAAGCAGCGCGAATGCCAGAAGGTTTGCATGTGGCAACGGCACGGTCTCTTGGAGCTCGCTGCCGCCGACCGCGATTGCAGCCGCTGCGCCGGCGGTTTCGAGCGCGATGAAGAGCCAGCTCATGGTCGCGGTTTGGTAGCTGAACGGCGCGCCCGGCAGTCCGCTGGGAGTAGCGAGCGCGAGCGGCGGACTCAGCAAACGCGCAAGCCACGAGGGGAGGGGGGGTGAGGAATACAGACCCCAGCGCAAGCCGGAGCTAGCAGTGCACAGCGCAATGGCGTGGAACACTCCGAAAAACAAACTCAGCGTCAGCTGTCGGTCCACGCGGCCCAGCAGCGAAGCGTGGTCGATGGTGAAGTGGTCTCCGCGTGGTGAGAACCCAAAGGCCGCGGCAAACAGTGCAAGGATTTGCGCGGCCGCGAGTGCAATCGTCCAGCCTTCCGCGTTGGCCAGCGCACGGAGCTCGACGTTGAACCTGCCGCCCGAACGGGTACATGCCGGATGCGCCATTACCGCAGGAGCGAACGTGAGAAACACGCTGACGAACAGCACGATGTAGGGCGCAGCATAGCTAGTGAACGGCGCCCCGACCCACGCCAGGAGCGCCAAACCGAGCGAGCAAATCACGCCACCCAAGCCCGCCCAGTACGCGAAAATCAGCATCGTACCCGCTCTGGGATACGCTCGCGCGGGGTCACTCCTTCCTGAAAACCTGACGCGGCGCAGCGCGAAGCCGCGAGGTACTCCCCGTAGCTACTTGCAACGCGGGTCGCGCTTCAGGTCTGCCACCACGATGTCGACACGTGCCGAAACGGGCGGGCGTGAAGACATGGGGCGGAGTGAGCCCGGCTTCTTGACGGCCGGCAGGTTGGTGGAAGTGATCGAGGTTCGTTTTGCGCGCTTGGTTTTCGGCACGAGGCCACCTAGAGCACGGAATATGCCAGCCGCCCCGGCTGCGGAGAGGCCCCGCCTTCGAGCTTGATTTGCGGTCGGAACTGTCGCCTGTTGCCGGCATTCTGTCGTCTCGATACGACACACGCGAGGCAACTGCAGGGCACCGCGCACGCGAGCTAACGAAGATCGCGCTATTGCGCAATCAAAACGCGATTGGCGCAGGGCTTCGCGTTCTCATCCGTGTTCAGACCGGGAATCAGCATCGGATCTCGTTCGAGCGAGCGGATGGCGCCTTTGATCTTGGCCAAGACCAGCTCGTCCAGATTGCCACTCGTATATGCGGTTTGCGTTCCACCGCAGCTAGACTTCGGATCTCCGGCGCCAACGGACTGAGGGCCTGCACCCCCTCGCAGCACGAACAAGTTCGTTGCCCCGGTGTACTGCGCGACTTGCCGCCAAACGACTTGCCCGAGCGTGTCCATGCCCGAAGCGGCGACCGTGTATACCTGAATTCCACGGTGGGCCGCAGCCCGAGCCTCGAGCGCATAGTCGTAGTCTTGTGGATAGTCGAGATGCGGAGGCGCATCTCCCACTAGGAAAGCCAACTTGGCTAGCGCAGCGTCGCTCCAAGCCAGTTGTTTGATGCCGACGTGCAGTGCCTCGTTGCCCGATTCAGGTGTGTCTCCACCGCCATCCGCCTGCACACTGGCGACCTGCGCCGAGAAGCGTTCGAGGTCGGTGGACATGGGAAAGATACGAGTTACGAACGGATCGCCGCGATCTTTGAACTCCACCAAGCCAATCCGGATCCGCACGTTCGAAGCGCGTAGGCCGCTGGCTACCTTTTGGATGGTCGTTTTCACCGCCGCGATTTCCTCGGCCATCGATCCCGTCGAATCCAAGATGAACGCCACGTCGATGACCTGCTCCGTCGGCAGGGTTCGGCGTTCGGAAGTACGCAGATCGACGACGCCGTCTGGTTCGGAAATGGCGAAGCGTTTTCTGGCTCCTCCGGCGCAGTCCGTCGATGCCGTGAGCGTTCGCCCGGCCAGGCCTTCCGCGTGTGGAAATAGGATGGCGCGGCCCGTCGCGGTCGTCACCAACTCGGTTTGTCGGTCATTGTCGTCCGCAATTTCCACGCGGCAGCCGGGTACGCCGAGCCCGGCGGCATCGCGTACCACCAAGAAGCGACGATGCCGAGTGGAGCTCGAGTCTGCGATTGCCCTGCGGGTACGTGGGGTGCAACTTGCGAGCTGACGACGCTGCAAGTCGCGGTCGGAGCAAGTTACAGCTGCGCGCTGAAAGGTGACGGGCGACTGAGCTGTTGGGGGGACAACGCCTTTGGTCAATCGGCGCCGCCCGCGGGCGCGTTCAAGGCTATTTCCGCCGGGCTCACGCACGCCTGTGGGGTGAGGGCGGATGACACGCTCGCCTGTTGGGGGACTGCCACGGAGTCCAGCACTCCGAGTGGAACCTTCAGCGCGCTCGCGGCTGGAGAGCACAGTACGTGCGCCATTCGCACGGATGGGACCGTCACTTGTTGGAGTGACAACGCGCTCGGAGAGGCACCCTCGCCGGCCGGTCAGTACGTGCAGATTGCGCTCGGTCGCTACCACAATTGCGAGCTCACGGGCGCAGGCAGCATCCTGTGTAGCGGGAGCGATCTCTATGGGCAAGCCTCGCCGCTCAGCGGCAGCTTCAAAGGCGTCGTTGCTGGCGCCTACTACAGCTGTGGACTCAAGACGGACGGCGCGGTTGGCTGTTGGGGTGTCGCCACGAACGGGGAACAGCTGGTGGGAACCTTCAGCAGTCTGTCGTCCAGTGCGACGCAGGTGTGTGGAGTTCGCAGCGATGGCACCGTTGCTTGCTCCATGAGCCGCCCACCGAGTGGCACATTCCAGAGTGTTGCTGCGGGTGACGCCGTCAGTTGCGCTGTACGTACGGATGGCAAGGTGAGCTGCTGGGGAAGCAATGAGGTGGGTCAGGCCAGCCCGCCCACCGGCACTTTTGCGAGCGTATCCGCGGGCGATCTGTTCCATACCTGTGCGCTCGACACGGCAGGTGCCGTGCATTGCTGGGGCGACGACTCCTTCGGCCAATCGACGCCGCCAGAGGGCACGTTTTCCAGCGTGGTAACCGGTGAGGTCCACGGTTGCGGCATTCGCTCCGATGCAACCGTCGTCTGTTGGGGTTCTCCGGTGGACGGCCGCACACTCGCGCCGCCCGGTTCATTTTTGAGCATTTCCTCGCGAAGTGCGCACACCTGTGGGCTCGCGGCCAACGGCAGGGTCGCGTGCTGGGGCAAGAACGACGCAGGCCAAGCCACACCACCGGCTGGGGTGTTCCGCGATGTCTCAGCGGGTAAACGGCACAGCTGCGGAGTCCGAGCGAGTGGTGAAGTCGCTTGCTGGGGCAGCAATAGCAGCGGTGAATCTGGCGCGCCTTCCGGCCGCTTCTCGAGTGTGAGCGCGGGTGCGGATGCAAGCTGTGGCGTCAGAACGGATGGCAGTGTCAGCTGTTGGGGGAACAGTCCGCTGAGCCCGCCTGCTGGTCCTTTCACTACCGTAGCGGTTGGACACGACCACAGCTGCGCGACGACGAAGGACGGCTCGATCGTGTGTTGGGGAGCAGCGGTGAGCAAGCCACCGAGCGGCGCATTCAGCAGCCTCTCGGTCGGCCTCGCCGGGTACGCGTGCGGCATCGATGCCAACGCACGTCTGCGTTGTTGGGGTAGCGCGCTACATCCGAGCCAAGACTAGGGCCTATCCCCGAAGTCAGGTGCTCCCGTAAGCGTGCCCGTGCCCGTGTCCGTGTCCGGAAGGCGGGGAAATGGCTTCCATTGGATGGCGCTGTGCTCCATGCGAAGTCGATGGTTCGAACTCCAATTGGACGATCGGAAGTGGGCGAAGGTCACTGCGCTCCTGGCAGAGAAGCGGGGCCCAGGTCGGCGATCAATGGCACAGCATCGACAGCACGATGTTGCGGTGGTCGCGATCGGGTGTGCGCTGCCTTGGCTGCGGCTCTGACTTAGCTGACTCTGTCGCCGAGCCGCGCGCCGTCAGATAGTACCGTCGCTTGTCTGGCTTCGAGTGCTTGCCCGCTCCCTCGGCAAGATTCAGCGCGATCGACAGCGACGCCCTGGAAAACTGATCCGAAAGGTGACTTCGCCCGCGTGGCAACCCTTCGATCTAGCGCGAGGTGGTAAACCTCGAACCGCTCGTAATCCAGCACCATCCCACCCTATCAGCCATCCGCCTCTCCCTTTGCCTCTTTCGGGGACGTTTACGGGGGCTGAGCAATTCAGGGGACACACCCTAACCGCTTTTGGGCCAGTGCGGGCGAGTCCCGCCGTGGACTCCGTACTGCGACTGTCAATTATCCTACAGCCCGGAGCGCGCGGGCGCGTATCATCCCGACCCGGGGGCCAGGGTTAACGTTCGTTAACGGCTTGGCTCGAGTCGGGGTCACGTCTTCAAAATGGAGGTCGCATGGTTCGCATTATCCACAGTGCTGGGGTTGCTGCGCTCGTCGCGTCGATTGCTTTCTCGGCAGCGCTCAATGGTTGCTCGTCTACGCCCGAGGTGTCGAATACCGACTCCGACAGCGTTGGTAGTATTGGGCTAGAGCTGCAGGTCGGCGGCGCAACGCTCAGTGAAGTCAGCTACGCCATCGTCGGGCCGGGCGACTACGCCAAGTCCGGCACGCTGCACGTCGCAGATAGCACCATTCTGAGTGCTGTCTTGGGAGGTCTGCCGGTGGGCACCGGGTACACGATCACGCTGAGCGGAGCAACGACCGACGGCTCTATCACCTGCGCCGGCTCTGGCTCGTTCGATATCGTTGCACATCAAACCGCCGTCGTGTCCGTCCACATGCTGTGCCATCAGGCCCCGAAGGCCGGTAGTGTTCGAGTCGGGGGCACGTTCAACGTGTGTCCGGTCGCGGACGGCATCATGGCCAGTCCTGCGGAGGTTCTGGTGGGCGGCACGATCGCGCTCGCCGCGTCGGCACACGACACCGACAACGCCCCTCTGGCCCTCAGCTACGCCTGGACGGCGAGTGCGGGCAGTTTCGACGACGCGACGGCGGCGGCCCCCGTTTTCAGCTGTACCGTGCCGGGTCCGGTCACGGTTACGGTCACGGTTTCGGACGGCGATCCGGACTCATCCTGCACGGATCGAGCAAGTACGACCATCACCTGCACGCCCACTGCCGCGAACGTGCAGAGTATCATCGACGCCAACTGTATCTCTTGTCACTCCGGTACGGCCCCTGCGCGCGGGCTGAATCTAGTCGACATCAAAACGTCGCTGGGCGTCCACGCGGCAGGGTGCTCATCGAAGCTTCGAATTGCGCCTGGCAGCGCGGCGCAGAGCTATATCGTGGATAAGCTCAAGGGCGCCGCACAAGATGGTGCTTGTTACAGCGGCAGGCAGATGCCCCTCAACAAGCCGCCGCTCGCCGCAACCGACATCGCCATCATCAGCTCGTGGATCGACGCCGGCGCGCTCTGAGCGAACCCGGCGCGACGTACGCACGGCCGGCAGCTGAACAGGCTGCCGGCCGCGCTCTCGGTCGAATGCGCAGCGCTACGCGATTCCCGCGCGAAGAACCCGCGCCACGAGCGCGAGCATCTCCCGCTGCCCGCTCACCGCGCACTTCTTGTACAGGCCGACGGCGTGGAAGCGAACCGTCGATGCGGCGATGCAGAGTTCACCCGCGATCTCTTTCGGCGCGCGGCCTGCGATGAGCAAATCCAGAACTTCGCGCTCACGCTGGCTGAGCCGGTGCGTATCGCAAAATATAGGCAATAAATCGGGGCGCGAAGGGAGTTCGTGCGGCGAATGATGTCCTGTCATCTGCTTTCTCGTCAGGCGTTGCGCGCACGTGAAGTCAGCCTGGTTGAACCCAGCCCACGCCGCATCTCCCGCTAGACTCCAGAAATTAGCCGACGCGAACAGCGGAAGCTAGCGTGAAGGCGCGATACGCCATGAGTCAAAATCCAATTCGCGTGGTCGCATGAGGCAGTCAGCAGCAGCTCGCGGAACCCAGAGCTGCGCACGCTGGCGAATTTCGCCGGCATGGCTCCGCCGTCGGTTCTCGCGAGCGCAGCCATGTCACAGTGAGCAAGCACAACGCATGGCACTCGCGTAGCTGTCGTGTGCGCGACGCACCCCCAACATTTTGACGGGTTGAGCCGTTGCGCAGCCTTCCTCTACAAGTGCTGCCCTCGGTACTTCGACCGAGCTCCCGTGCTGTGTTCTCAAATTCGAGAGGGTAGTCATGCTCCAATCCAGATTGACTTGGTCGTTGCAGCTTTCACTCGGCGCACTGGTTCTCGGGCTCTTCGGTTGCGGAGCCGAGGGCAGCAGCGAGCCGACAGCGCGCAGCGAGCAAGCGCTCGCTCCGGCTAGCGGTGCAGGGTTCGTTTGGTCGAGCAGTCCGACGGGCGCATTCGCCGCGTCTACGAGCTACTCCTACAACTCCACGGGCGGCGCGAACTTCATCACGCAGTTGACTACTGGGCAGTACCGAGTCGACTTTCCGGGACTCGGCAGCGTGATCGGTGGGGACGTTCAGGTCACGGCCTATGGCGGCGGCAGCGAACGCTGCAAAGTCTATTATTGGACGTCTTCCGGTAGCACCCTGCAGGCCTATATCAATTGCTACTCGGCCACGGGTGTCCCGGCAAACACCCTGTTTACCGCCAATTACGTGCGCCGCAGCGATCATCCGGGCATCGAGGGCAGCTACGTGTGGGCGAACGACCCAACGAGCGCCTCCTATACGCCGTCGCCGACGTACTCGTGGAACTCGACGGGCGGCGCGATCACCATCAGCCATACGCCGGGCAGTGGGATTTATACGGTCGCATTGGGCGGTCAGAATCTCGGCGGCGGCACCGTGGAAGTCACTGCGTACGGTGCCAGCAACTCATACTGCAAAGTGGGCGGTTGGGGCGGTACGAGCGTGACCGTCGTCTGCTTCAATGGCTCGACGGGCCTGGCCGCTGATTCGCAGTTCGATCTGATCTTCGGCACGCAAACGCCGCCCCCTTTGGACTTCAGGTCGAGTTCGCCGAACAACATCTGGTCGTTCAGCTACGCCTGGGCCTATTCCCCGACGGCGGCGAGCTACACTCTGAGCGGGCCTTACCAAATCGGAAAAGTCTCGTGCTGCACCGATGGCGCGGGCTACCCGTTCGGCGCGACGCAAGCGCCCGGCACCATCACACGCTCCAGCGTTGGCTCATACAACGTGAAATTCCCGGGCCTGGCTACAATTTCCGCTTCCCCCTCCAACGTGAAGGTGACCGGTTACGGCTACGGTTCGGACACGTGCAAGGTCACCAATTGGTACACCAGCGGCAGCGACGCCTTCGCGAACGTCGCCTGCTTCAACGCGGCCGGAGCGCGCGTCGACGCTTACTACACGATCACGTATTCGTCTTTCGCTTACATCATCGGCTGAATCGAGCCGCGCTGGGGCAGTCGTGTCGCTCGGGGCGCAGGCTCGCTTGCGCTCCGAGTTGCGCATTTCATTGACGGGGCAGTCGGCCGGCGCGGTTCGGCCCGGTTAGCTGCGTGCTCTTTGCTGCCTGTGCCGCAGGCGACCAAGAGCAGTGCGGTGGCTCGAGTGGTCCGCAGCGTTGCGCCACATCATCACGGCGAGCGTGAGCCGCCTCCGACCCGTATCGAGCGAAAAATCCGTCCTCGACGCCGAAGGCTGTGCCTGCTCGCGAGGTGTTGCGTGACCATCAATTAAAGAAGACGAGCAGGGTTTTGATGGTCACGTGTGCGGGCCGAGAGCACTCAGCCTTCGGCGGCGCGGACCGCCAGCGTGCGCGGCCGAAACTGAAAACGCTCCGGTGTGCAGGCCGCTGAGCTTGGTTTAGACTGCCGCCCTCACGACGCATGGTCACCGAAACCCTCGAACTTACTGTCTTTCACTGTGTAGTGAAGCACTCGAGCTACGCCAAGGCGGCCGATGAGCTTTCGTTGAGCCCATCGGGGGTCAGCCGCATCGTTTCGCGTCTGGAAGAGCGGCTCGGGGCGCGGCTCGTCCAGCGCACGACGCGCAAACTATCGTTGACCGAAGCGGGCGCGGCGTTTCACGCGCGCACGGTGCAGATCCTCGTCGATCTAGCGGACGCCGAGGCAGAGGTGCAGGAGACGGCGCTGCGGCCGCGCGGAAACCTGCGCGTGAGCGCGCCCGTCGTGTTTGGGCAACTGTTCATTGCGCCGCTGCTTGGACAGCTGCTGCACGTCTATCCGGAGCTCACTATCGAGCTCAATTTGACGGATCGCTTCGTGGATTTGATCGACGAGGGGATCGATCTCGCGCTTCGTATCGGCCCCTTGTCGGACTCGCGCCTGATCGCGCGTCGGCTGTGCACGAATCACCGCGTGCTCGTCGCATCTTCCTCATACCTCGAGCGGCGTGGCGTTCCCTCGCATCCGTCGGAGCTCGTCGATCACGATTGCGTGCTGTTCACCAGCTTCGCTCGACCCCGCGAATGGAAGTTGCTCGGCCCTGAAGGTCCCGTGACCGTGAGTGTGTCGGGTCGCATGGCGTCGAACAACGCCGATTCCGTAGCCACTGCCGCCAAGCGGGGGCACGGCATTACCGTCGGTGCAACGTTGGTCGTTGGGCCCGCGCTTCGCTCGGGTGAGCTGGTGCGCGTGCTCAGTGACTGGCAGTTCGAAAGCAGCGCTATTTTTGCGCTCTATCCTTCGGCGCGTCAGCTCTCGACCAAAGTCCGCGCCAGCGTCGACTTCTTGGCGGAGCATCTCAAAGATCCGCCGAGCTGGGACCGATTGCTGGTCGGCGTACCCGGTTTTACGCAAGGATCCCGCAACCCGTAGCTCGGCTCGCGCGATTGTCGCTGGTCGCGCTGCCTATGAAAGGTTCGGAACTAGCGCGCGGCTTCGCAGCGCGCGGTCGTGCCCCGACCCGTGCGTATTGCGCCGGTGTCACGCCCAGCAAGCGCTTGAAGTGCCGCGTAAAGTGGCTCTGGTCGACGAAGCCGTAGTGCGTCGCAACGTGCACTGGCTGCTGCCCTTCGCGCAGGGCCTTCTGGGCGAGCGCGAGGCGTACGCTGAGCTGATAGGTGTGGGGTGGGAGGCCGTAGCGTCGCTTGAACAGGCGCAGCGCTTGGTAGCGGCTCACCCCCGCTTGCTTCGCGAGCGTCGAGAGATCGACGGTCGCCGACGAGTCGTAGTGCAAGCACTCGCGCACGCGCGCAGCGGTGCGCAGGCCAGAATCGATACTGGCCGCTTCGCCCGTCGATTCCTCGAGCAATTCCCCGACCATCAGGCCGACGAACTCGACCAGCGCGCTTTGAATTTCGAGCGCGCTCGGCCCCGGCCGAACGACTCGAAAGACTTCGCGCAGCTTTTCGTCGAGCGGCTTCGACATCTTGGTGAATGCGCGAAGTTGCTGCTTGCTCGTCGCTAGTGCGTGTTCGCTCAGGTATTCGTGGAAAACCCGGGCGTCGATCGTGAGGAAATTCCCGGCGCCCGGCGTGATCACCCGGCGGGCCAAGAAGACTTCGCCGGGGTGCGCGCACAGTACCGTACCGGGCTCGACCACGGCGTGTCGACGCCGGTGCCAGAGCTCGCCGTGCCAAGTGCTGGGCGCGAAGAACTCGAAGTCGGTGCTGTAGGAGTGGAACGCTCGGCCAGAGTTCCTCAGTGAGCGGATTTCGACACCCAGGAGGTCCCTGCGCCGATGAAACGAAACGATTTCTCGTTCGTCTGCTGAATCCGTGCGTCCGGCCCCCAGAGTCGCGTGCGCGTCTTCAACGATCATGCGCCCACTCTTTCATGCACCTTCAACACGGAGAACCCGGGTGCATGACACGACACTCGTGATGGGGCGTCACGAGCCGCGAGGCGGCGAGCTCAGCCTACTGCCCAACGAGTCGTAATCGGGCCGTCATCTTCGTCGTCTTGATATGTGGCCGTGCTTTGGACATTCGTCGGCTTGCAGGTGGCCAGCCCAGGCCTGGCCCGACCGTTGTCAACCGAGTTCGTCTTCTCGACGTAGTGCCGGAGGCGATTCCAATGGTCGCTATTTCGGTTCGATGCGTCGTGTGGCGGCATTGCCACCCCAATACGCTCGGCCCGGTAGCAGCTTAAGCGACAAGTACGAGACGCTGCCATCCCGCGCGCGTGACAGCGCGTAACCGAGCCGAAACTCGACCTTTGGCGGCTATCCCGCACCCAGCGCGGCGCGCGTTTCGGGCCTTCGCGCCGCTGGGATCAAGGCCAATGCGGAGCAGAGCGCCAAGCCGGCAAGCACTGGAAACATCGCCTGCCAGCCCCAGTGAGCGCTGATCTTGGGCAAAGTCAGCCCCTCAAGCATGCCGCCCACCGAGCCCACGCCGTTGACCAGCCCAGTTGCGGTGGCGGCGGCGGCCGCGCCGCCCACATCCTGTGCGGCGGCTCCGGAGAGCAGCGCGTCCGGCCCAAAGAGCAGCGCGCCGACCAGGGCCAGGGCACCGACGGTGAGCCAGAGGTCGTGCCGCGGCAGCGCGGCGCACAGCAGCAGCGCGAGGCCCAAACCAAACAAGCTCAGCATCGACAACGTGGCGCGTGACCAGCGACGCACGCGATCGGAAAGCATGCCGAGCGCGATCACGCCCACGATGCCACCCGCCTCGAAGGCATTCGAGACGTAGGCCGCATGGTCTACCGCGTGGCCGAGCGTATCGTGCAAGTAATAGGGCAGCCAAAAGAGCAGCGCGTAGCGGATGTACTTGATGAAAAAGTAGCTCGCGCCGAACGCCCACAGCACCGGGTTGTGCATGGCCGCGCGCTGAGCCGCCTTTCGATTTTCGCCGTCGAGCGCGGCTTGTGCTGGCGTTGCCGGTCCTTGCTGCTGATCGCCGCGCTTCAAGAACAGGAAAATCAGCAGCGCCACCAGCAGCATGCCTGCGGCGGGTCCGAAGAACGCCGCGCGCCAGCCGTTTCTGTGCAGTAAATAAGCGGCAATATCGCTGGCGATGATGCTGCCCACTTGATAGCAAGTGCACCAGAAGGCCATCACCGTGCCGCGATTTCGAGGCGTGGTCCACTCGGCCATCGCCCGCGTGGTACCGGGCCAGCCCGTAGACTGCGCCAAGCCGTTGACGAAGAATGCCACGCCGAACCAGAGCGCCGCGTTCATCGCGCCGAAGGCGGCGCAGCACAGCGCGGAGATGCCCAAGCCCCACACGATCAAGCGCCGCGCGCCGATGCGGTCCCCGACGTAGCCGCTGAAGAACAACCCGCCCGCGTACGCGGCCAGGTAAAAAGTATCGATCAGCCCGAGCGCACTCTCACTGACCCCGAGCGAGTGGCGAAGCGTCGATTTGACGACGCTGAAGCCCTTTCGCCCGAGGTAATAGCTGGCATACGCGACCCAGGTCAGACCCCAAGCGGCATAGCGATCCGCTCGGCGCTCGTGCATCGCAGCCCTTCACTCTCAATCGAGCGCGCGGGCTTCGGCTTCTTCGATCTGCGCCAGCGCCGCGGCGAGCGCGTCTTTCGCGCGCTCCAGCGAGCTGCGATCTTCCGTCCATTTGGCCTGCGCTCGACTGACGCGACCCTGCTCGATGCTGAGCGCGCTCTGAGCGTTTCGTAGGTCGTCGTTGGCGGCTGCGAGCGCTGCTTCGCCTCGCGTCAGCTTCGACTCGTAGTCGATGAGCTTGCTGCGCGCGGTGTTCAACTCCGCGTTGGCGCTGTACAACTGGCTTTCCAGGCTCTGAATCGAAGCCGCCTGGCTCTCCAGGGTTGCGCGCGCCGTGCTCAGCTCCTCGCCGCTCGCGACCAGATTGGCTTCCAAATCGCCGATGGACCGGTCCTTGGCCGTGATTGCATCGTGGGCGGCGGCCAGCTCCTCGGTGCGAGCATTGAGTTCGGCTTCGAGTGACGCCACCTTCGCGTCGCGTGCGGCCTCGATCTGCTCTTTTTCCGAGCGTAGCTCAGCGAGTGCGCTCGCGTGTTGCTCGGTGAGGGTCGAGAGCGTGCTGTCGTGTTCCGTCGTGAGCGAGGCGATCGCGCTGCCGTGCTCTGCGATCAGGGAGGCGATCGCGCTGCCGTGCTCTGCGGTCAGGGAGGCGATCGCGCTGCCGTGCTCCGACTTCACCGTGGCGAGGGCCTGTTCATGGTGTCCGCCCAGCTCTTGCTCGCGATCGGCAAGAAACTTCTTTGCCGCCAGTTCGGCGTCGGCCATGTCCTGCGTGTGCTCAGAACGCAGCCGGTTCATCGCGTCTTCGTTGGCGCGATGCAAAGCGGCGAGCTTGTTGTCCAGCTCGCGCTTGAGCTCCGCCTCACGCGCTTGAATGGCGTCGCGTTGCGCTGAAGCGGCAGCGGCCTGCTGAGCGACGAGGGCCTGCTCATGGGCGGCTTCCGCCTCGCGGCGCGCGCTATCGGCCGCTTCTGCCGCGACTACGGCTGCGGCCTGGGCAGCGTGCGCTTGCGCCAGCTGCGCCTCGTGATCGGCCAGGGTCGCGGCAACCCGCGCCTCGTAGTCGGCAACCGTGGCTTCATGCGCATTCCGAGCCTCGAACAGCTCGGCGGCTTTGGCATCCAGTTCGGTCTTGGTCTTCTCGGCTTTGCGCTTGAAGTCGTCGGCGCGCTTCGCGGCTTGGTCCTTGTCGCTCTTGGCGGCGTCGGTCGCCTTCTGCAGCTCGAGGCCCTGCTTCTCGAGCTCCCCAATCCGATCGTGGAGATCGGCTTTGTCGCGCTCGAGCGCGATCGCGCTGTCGCGCAGCCCGATCAGCTCTTTGTCTTTATGCGACAGCTGATCGCGGCTCTCGAGGATCTCCTTGTCTTTCTTGTTCAGCTGCTCGCGCAGATCCAGAAATTCGCGCGCCGTGCCCGCGCCCTTGCCAGGCATGATCGAGGCCGAGCGTGCCTTGGCTTCATCCAGCTCACGCTGCAGACGCTGAACCTCACTGTCCCGGGCGCCACCTCGTTTGAGCGCGTCTTCCAAGTCGGTGCTCTTGGCGTCGGCGCTTCGCACGAGCTCTTCGAGCTCTCGAATGCGGGCGCGTTGACGCTCGATCTCTTCGCGATACTTGCTGGTGTCGCCCATCTCCGCCGCGCGCGGCGTGGAAGAGGGACGCAACGAGGGGATCCGCGCGGGGGGCATAGGCGGTCGAGAGGTCGCTAGCGGCGGTGGCGGCACTGCCAATGGCTCGAGATCCGATGCCGCCAGCGATTGCGGCTCGACCTCGGCCGGTTCGATCTCGACCTCGTCGGTTTGTGGCACGACGCTCGGTTGCGCGGATGCCGGCTCGCTGGGGGCCACCCGCGCAAATTCTGGCTCTGGAACCACGGACGGAGCGGGCGGGGCGATCGACGGGTCGATCACTTCTACGTCCGAGACTTCGGCTTCGGTCACCTCGGCATCGGCGATCGACGGGTGGGTAGAGGGCAGGCGAGAGAACATAGGCTGTGCGATCTCGGCGTCTGCAATCTCGGCCTCGACGATCTCGGGCTCTGCGAGCTCCGGCTCCGCGAGCTCGGGCTCTGCGATCTCGGGCTCGTCGATCAGCACATCGCCGTCCGGTGGCGCGCTGGGCCGCGGCACCTCCAATGCTCCGAAGGCTTGGTCGGCAAAATCGCTCACGTCTTGGTCGACCATGCTTTCGCGGACGGAGGTCTCCACGTCGGGCGAGTGGTCCACGAGTTCCGCTTCTTCGATCTCGATGTCGTCATCGAGCACGATCGCATCGGAGCCCAAGTCGTCGGCGTTCGAGGCGGGCGCCGCCGCGGGCGCGCCGATCGCGATGAACGGCTGAATGCGTGCCAAGAGCGCGTCGAAGCCAATCGGCTTGTGCAGGTAGTCTTCGGCGCGGGTACGCAAGCGGCGATGCTGCTCGAAGGTCTCCTCCGTGGAGTCCGAGCTCATGATGATCAGCGGCACGTCCTTCAAGGCCGCGTCACGCTTGAGCTTGTTGCACACCGAGAAGCCGTTCATGCGCGGCAGCTCGATCGCGAGCAGGATCAGATCCGGCTTGTCGCGCGAGGCAGCTTGCAGACCGAGGTTGGCGTCGTCCACCACCGTGGTCTCGCAACCGAGCGCCAAAAAACCGCTCCTGAGTTGCTCCGCGAAGGTGGCATCACTCTCGAAAACCAGAATCTTGATGGGCATCGCGTTCAATCGGTGGAAGGCTGGTTGCGCGAAAATTTCGTTTCGGGGATGGGGCCCGAAACGCATGGGTGGGGCCCCGTTGAATTCACTTCAGCGGGGCGGGGGTGAAACCCTCGGCGGGCGAGAAACGCCACGATAACGAGCGCTCCGGAGAGGGTCAAACCCGCTGAGGCCAACCGCCCCCGCACACTGGAAGCTCACCGCGACGAATGCTTGCACCTACATCTAGCTACGGTCAGTCGCGGCGTAAGTAGACCCCCCAACTTCACTTCGCTAAGCCTTTTTTCGGTTCGCTTTTTCTTCGTGTCCGCTCTGCTTCGTGCGAGTCGCGAGCGAAGCCACCACTTGCTGAAAGTCGAGGCCACGTGCGCGCAGGCCCACGAGCAGGTGGAACAGCAAGTCGGAGGCCTCACTGAGCACGCGATCGTCACTTTCGTCGGCCAGCGCCGCGACCAATTCGCCGGCTTCCTCGCTGATCTTGGCGTTGATCTTGGCGATGCCCCCGGTGAACAGGCTCTTCGTGTAGCTCTTCTCGGCGGTGCTGGCCTGGCGATCGTGGATCGTTCGCTCGAGCTCAGCGATGAACGGAGTGGTCTCGAACGGTAGATCGGAAAGGCTGCCGTTCGGACCCACGCTCCTGAAAAAGCAGCTCGGGCGTCCGGTATGACAGGACGGGCCGGCCGGCTCGACCAGCAAGAGCAGGGTGTCCCCATCGCAATCCGCGGTCACTGAATGGACCCGCAACACGTTCCCGCTGCTTTCGCCTTTCACCCACAATTTGCCGCGCGAGCGGCTGAAAAATGTGGCCAGGCCGGTTTCCAGCGTGCGCTCGAGCGCCTCGCGGTTCATCCAGGCCAGCATGCGAACCTGTCCGTCGAAGCGGTCCTGTGCCAGGGCAGGGATCAAGCCTTGTTCGTTGAACTGAAGAGTCATGTTTGCGGCAATCCCTCTAGCTGACGATCACGCTGGCCGCAGCCTTTCCCAATTCCGCGGGGATTAGCGCCGGTATCAGGCGATGTACGCTGGGGGCTGGGGGCCGCCGAGGTGCCCGACCTTCGGGGGTCCAGGCCCACGAGCGTTACCAGTAGATGTATGAAATTATTGGTATTTAACGTTGGCCCGGTTCCTGCTCTGTCTGTGACCGACGCGGCCGCCCCCGGCTTCCGCGTTCAACCTCAGGAGTTTCGAGAATGTCCCGACACCTTTCCCGTTTTCGCACCGCCGGCGCACTCTCGCTACTCGCGGGGCTCTCGCTGCTCTCCGGCTGCTCCAGCAAGAGCACGGACGACGACGGCGCGGGTAGCGTGTCGCGCATCGTCTACGCGGTTCGCCAAAATACCATCGTCAATGCAGACGGCTCGGTCAGCATCGATGTCGCAGGCGGCATGGGTCAGGTCATGGACTATGGCCGCTACATGCCTGGCGGGAAGTTGGAAGTGTTCGACCTGAAGACGAGCAAAGTGCAATCGAACATCATCGAAGACTATCCAACCGCGGACGTCTCCAGCGTGGACGTGAGCTTCGATGGCACCAAGGTCCTGTTCACGATGAAGAAGGACGGCGCCGATAGTTACCACGTGTACTCCGCAGGGATCGATCGCGGCGCAGACGGCAAGTTTGCCGTGACTCAGCTCACCTTCGGCGCGTACGACGACCAGCAAGCGATCTTTGCGCCCGGCGATCGCATCGTGTTCACGACCAATCAGGCGTACACGGAGATGGGCACCCGCGCGGACGAGTACAACCACGCGCGCGCCGTGACTCAGCTGGCGACGATCACGACCACCGGCGGTGATTCGGACCGCAAGCTGTGCTCGCAAAATCTCTCCCACATCATCACCTTGTTTCCGATGCACGACGGTCGCGTCGGCTTCTCTCGCTGGGAGCACCTCGAGAACGTCAATGACGTGAAGGTGTTCGCGATGAACCCGGACTGCACGCAAATCGTCGCGCTGAGCGGTCAGCACGGCAAGCCGGGCAACTCGATGGTGCAGGTGACGGAGAGCCCCACTCCGAACGTGTTTTACGGCATCGTCACCAACCGCGAAAATACGATTCAAGCCGGCGCCTTGGTCAAGCTCGACGCGCGCTCCGCCAATCCGCTGGCCCTGGGGCAATTCGACGAAGAAAAGACGCAAGAAGATGCGTACCGCATCCTCACTCCGTCGGTTCCGCGCGGCGATGAACCTTCACCCATCGGCCGCTACCGCTCGCCGAGCACCTTACCAGATGGTCGCGTGATGGTGTCTTGGGCCAAGGGCAACGTCGACGAATCGAACGAGCTCTCGCTCAGTCCGCCCGACTACGGCGTGTATTGGTACAACGAGAGCAACGGCCAAAATCAGCTGATCGTCAACGACGAGCACGTCTGGGAGCTGTACGCGCACGCAATTACCGTGCGTACCGAGCCGCGCATCATTCCGACTAGCCAAGTCACGGCCGATGCAACCAAGCCCACGACCTTTGGCTCGATCAACGTGCGCGAGACATCGCTCGCTCTGCGCCACAACGACTCCGTGTCCGGCGCGCAGTTCACGAGCAGCACCCCTACGGACCAAGCGCTAGCGCAAGCCAACCGCGTGCGCATCATCGAAGGCTTCTCTACGGAGGGCTCACCGAACCACACCATGTTCGGTCTGACGATGGCCGAGGGCGCCGCGATTTTGGGTGAAGCCAAGGTCGAGGCGGATGGTTCCTGGCTGGCGAACATTCCTCCGTACGTGCCGGTCCACTTGCAACCGATCGATGAGTTCGATCTGTCGATCCGCAGCCAAACCACCTGGATACAAGGCATGCCGGGCGAAAGCCGCGTCTGCGGTGGCTGCCACGAAGACCGCAACCAGGCGAACCTGCCCAGCGTCGGTGCGGGCGCTCTGACCATCGCGGCTGGCCGCGGCCCCGAGAACTTCATGAAGCCGGTGGACAGCCGCACGGAGTACCCGTGGGCGAAGGCGAATGACGCCAGCAACCCGAACGAGATCCAGGCGCTCCTGAACGCCAAGTGCGTCTCGTGTCACAACGGCACGACGAACGGCGACAAGCCGCAAGATTTCTACACGCTGACCATGACCAACGCGGTGCTCGGCACGATGGCCGAATACCGGGTACCCCGTATGGATCTGACCGATACGCCGGTCACGGTCTACTACGACCGCCGCGTGGCGAGCTGGCCCTCTTCTTACGTATCTTTGTTCTACCCCGCGGCAATGTCGATGGAAATGGGCAAGGCAACCGTCACCGGTACGGTTCCGCCGAAATGGGCCGTACCGAGCGATGCGCGCAACAGCGTGCTGATCGAGAAGCTGAACGTGACTTCGATCAAAGACTCGGCGACCTACGCTTGGCCGCTCGGTGAGGCTTTCTCGGATCCCGATGTCGCGGGTGGTACCCGCACCGATCACGCCAAGCTCGCCGGGCTCACTCGCGACGAGCTGGTGAAGTTGATCCGCACCATCGACATGGGCGGCCAATACTACGCGCGTCAAAATTCCGATTTCAAACCGTTCAGCGATGGCGATCCGGTCAGCGGTAAGTACTGAGAAGGGCTGCGAGGAAACCAACCATGATTACCCAATTTCGTAAGTTTCTGACCGCTTCGCTGACCCTGTCCATTGCCGCACTAGTCTCGGTCTCGAGCGCGGCCGATGCGGATGTGGACACCACTCACCTGGGACGCTCGAGCGTTTACGGGAATCTGAACAACAGCTCGCTGGAGGCGATCAGCACGTCGGAGAAGCTCCTCAATTTGCTCGCGCACAAGGACAGAAACACCGGGAAGATCGTGGCCAACGGCGAGACCAGCTTTGCCCCGACTCAGTACTGGACCATGCTCGAGCACGGCGAACGCGTCGAGTGCTTGGACTGCGTGCCGTTCGTCTCGAAGCTGCTCTACGCTTCGAATCCGAAGTCGCGCGAAATCAGCGCTTGGTGGCTGCGTCGGCGCATCTTCGGTGTGTTCGGCAAGGGTGAGGTTTACGAGCAAACCATCAACACCGTCAATGACTCGAGGGCATCGGAGCTCTCGCGCACCTACGCCGCGAACGCCCTGGGTGAGTTCTTGGAGGGCGCGGGCATCGCGCCCGTATCTCAGGCCTTGCTCAACGATTCGTCGGCCAAGGTTCGGCTGGCGGCTGCCAACGCGCTGATCCGCCTGAACAACCAGGGTCCGAACTCGGAGCTCTCCGCGGCTCTCTCGGATGAGGACGAACAGGTGCGTCTAGCTGCGCTGAACGGCGCAACGCACATCAACGTGTTCAGCAACGTCGACCGCGTGGTCAGCTTGATCAGCGATCCTTCGGCGTTGGTGCGCAGGCGCGCTGCGCAAACCCTGGGCACGCTGAGGACCGGCGACGCCGTCATGGGGCTGATCGCGCTGACCTCGATAGACAACGAGCCGGACGCGGGCGTACGAGCCGCGGCGGTGTGGGCACTCGGACAGATCGCCGATTCTCAGGCGCGAGACGCCGTGTCGTCCGCGGCCAACGACAGCGATTCGGCCGTGCGTGACGCCGCGCGCTTCGCGGCCCGCCGGCTCTGAGATTTCAACTCGCGCACCGTTACGCACATCCGGAAATTGGCGCTTTTGCGCGGCAATCGCCGAGCCGAGCCGAGCTGCTTTGTTTGCCCTGGTCGAGTAGAGTTGAGCGTCTCATGCGTGCGCGCGACATGCTTCGCAGTCTCGTCGGAAGGAGTGGGCTTCTCTTACGGGGGCTCGCTTTAGGATCGCTTCTGGCGAGCTCGGCTTGCAACCGAGACGACGACCCGGTCCGGACCACCTACTACGATCGCAAGATCGGCGTCACGCTGGTCCAAACCTGCGCGACCAGTCCCACCAAATCCGGCTGCCACGTCTCCGCCGACGACCACGGCAATGCGCTCGGCAATCTGAACGTGGCCAGCTACGACGCGCTCAGCAAACGGCAGGACTTGTTCCTGCGCTACGGCCCATACGGTTTCCCGGCGTTGTTGCTCAAGGTCGCCAAGCCGTACCCGGTTTCGATCACCACCTGGCAGAGCGCGGAAACAACGCTCGTTACCACGGACATCGCTCACGTCGGCGGACGCCTGCTGGACCTGACGAGCCCCGCTTTCACTTCGCTCGATACCTGGATCAGCAACGGGCACGCGCTCAACAACGCCCCCCCCGCCGAGCGTGTGCTCGACCAAACCACGTGCTCCAACACCGTAGGTACGGATCCCGAATTCGACCCGACCGCAGACCCGATGACTGCGGACTACAAGACCTTCGTCGAGCGGGTGAACCCCGTGATCGGCACGCGCTGCGCGGCGGGCAATTGTCATGGCGCGGCCGCCAATTCGCTTTACCTCACCTGCGGCACCACCAGCGAAGCCGCGCGTTGGAACTACTTGGCGGTCGGGGACTACGTTTCGGTCGACACGGGTGCGAGCGAAATCTTGCGCCGCGCGCTGTCGCCGGCGTCCGGCGGCGTATACCACGAAGGCGGTACGGTCTTCGCTACCACTGAGGACCCGGGGTACCAGGCGCTGGTCGCCTGGGCGACCGAAAAAGGCGGTCCCACCGATCAAGTGGTGCCCGGCAAAGACGACGGCCTATTGTTGTTCGCCGATCGCGTGCAACCGATGCTCGTGAAGCGCGGTTGCATGATGGTCAATTGCCACTCGGGCTCGATGTTCCACGACTATCGCTTGCGCGGTGGGAGTGGCGGTCACTTCGGCTTGCCCTCCACGCGCAAGAACTACGATTTTACATTGGAACAGCTGGCGCTGGAGTCTCCGGACGTGAACGCCAGCCGCCTAGTGCGCAAGAACCTGCCTGCCGTCCCCGAGTACGGAGGGCTCGTGCATCGCGGCGGACCGCTGTTCGCCGAAAAGCACGATTGCACGGAAGCGGAGCTGGTGGCCGCCGTCGATCGCAGCGCGCCGCTCGATGAGCAAGCGCCCTACTGCGTGATCAAGGCCTGGTTTCAGAAGGAGCGCGCCGCGCGTTTTGCCAGTCCGCCCGCGCTGACGGGCATCGTGTTCGTGCGCCGCCCGCCCGCTGCCCTGCCCGACACCCCGCAAAACTTCCAAGTATTTGCGCCGGGCGCAGAGGTGCTGCAAGTGGCGGCGTCCCTAGACGCGACCAATCACGTCACGGTCGGCGCAGAAACGAGCCTCTCCGCGCTGTGCGGCCTTTCGCCGGCGAGCACGGACGCGCGTCGCCCCGCTGTCTCTTGGGACGGCAGCAAAATCGCTTTTTCCGCCCGTAAATCCGCGGATAGCCCATTCCAGGTGTACGTCGTCTCGGGCGGCAGTTGCGCGCCGGAACCGACGATCAACGCGGCTCCCAGCACGGACGACGGCGATGCCTTCACCGACAACGGTGAACTCGTGCACAACTTCGACCCGGTCTTCGCCCCCGACGATCGGCTGGTTTTCGCCTCCACGCGCGGCAACACCAAAAATGGCGCCGCCTTCAGTTATCGCGGCCCACAACGCACTCCGGCCGATCCGTCGCGCCTCAACTCGAACTTGTACGTGCTCGAGTCGGGCAAGATCCGCCAGCTCACCTTCCTCTTGAACCAAGAGCTCTCGCCCGCGTTCATGCGCGATGGCCGCTTGATCATGGTCGCGGAAAAGCGCGCTCCCGGCTTCTATCAACTCGCGGGTCGGCGCATGAATCTCGACGGCGGTGACTACCATCCACTCTTCGGCCAACGAAACACGATCGATTTCGACCAACTGACCGACGTAGTCGAGCTCACCGACAAAGACTTCGCCGCGATCTTGAGCGACAACGGCGCGGTGCACGGCGCGGGCACTCTCGCACTGATCAACCGCAGCGTGGGTATCGATCAACTGAGCACCACGCCCGAAGACTACGTTCAACAGCCCTCCGCCATCACCTGGCCGAATCCCGCGTTTTTTCAGCACTCGGTGCGCATCCTCGATCCGGACGCAACCGGCAAGCTGTCCGGCACCCAAGGCGCGTATCGCAGTCCATCGCTGCTCCCAACGCAGAACCTGCTCGCCAGCTACGCGGCCAACGTGGTCACACTCGACAACTTCAACGGCAACTTCGACATCGTCGAAGTCGACACCAGCACCGGCGCACGCACCCCGCTCATCTCGGACGCGAAAGACGACTTGTGGCCGGTGGCGATCGCCCCACGCTACAACCTGCGCCTGTTCAAATCCCGGCTCGACGAACCCAACGGCGCGACCCAAGTCTACGACGACGACGCCCGCCGCGGTCGTTCCCAGATCACCTTCCTCGATGCGCCCCTGCTCTCGAGCTTGCTGTTCCAAAACACGCGCACCGGCCGCGTCGTACCGACCAGTAACTTCGCGCTCTCGCTGTGGGAAGACTTACCCCCCGAACCCGGCGTGACCCGCTTCGACGACGCGCCCCCCAACTCCGTCTTCAGCGACGACTTCGGCAAAGTCTACGTGCGCCGCGGCCTACTCGGTTCGCCCACGATGTACGGCGATGGCTCCGCCAGCGTGACCATCCGCGGCGGCATGCCCCTCGTGCTCCAAGCGCGCGTCGCGCTCGCCAACGACAAAAAGCCGACCGACCACTTCCAACGCGAAGAAATGCAGTTTTACCCGGGTGAAGTCGTACGCCAAGGCTTCCGCGCCCCGCTCTTCAACGGCCTGTGCGCGGGCTGTCACGGCTCCGTGAGCGGCTACGAGACAGACATCTCGGTGAACCCCGACATCCTCAGCCAAGCCTCCCGCGTCGAAGCCAAAGACCGCAACCCCACCGATCTCACCGCGCACCCCAGCTCGACGGTTGGCCCAGTCGCGCCCTGAGCTACGCGACGAGCGACGCGCTCCACGCCCGCTAACCAAATGAATTGAACCTCGCCGGCACCACAGCTTGCGATTGGTTTTTTTGGGGGTAAGCGGGCAAGGCGCTCGCAGCGCGTCGCAAAGCCCCGAGCGCTTTCAAAACCAGACCTGCGCGCGGTTCCGAAACGAAGCAACGGGACGCCGAAGCTCATGGCAGGCCATCACGATGTGGCCGCGACCATGATCTACACCCACGTCTTCAACCGCGGGCCCTTCGGCGTCCGTAGTTCCCTCGACTCGCCGTTCGTTTCCGCGACAATATCGGCATACACTGCGCGAACAATATCCGCATATGCGGATCAGCACCGTTATCCCGCGTTCGCGGCACTTTCCGCCGATTCTCGAGCAATTGTTTGCGTTAGCTTGCAACGGCGCGGTTGCTCAAATACAAGTTAGCCAGACTGCTGAAGCGCTGAAGCCCTCGTTGCAAGACTCACGTTCCGCACGCTCGACCTCCTCCGCGGTCGCGCACGTGCTCGAGGAACGGCGACCGCTCCACCGGTGCGGGATTGCGGAGG